>WNGF01000047.1_pt1 | contig 140205 bp, 155 predicted proteins | sample 5400641 | NCBI WGS metagenome assembly WNGF01 (sample SAMN13153371, study PRJNA577476) | soil metagenome | isolation source: 80 cm soil or saprolite under grassland replicate 2 | place: USA:California | collected 2016-06-15 | reverse complement strand
AAGGCTGGGCGCGCCGCTTCTTCGAGCACTGGCGGGCGGCGCTCAAGTGGCAACGCCTGCGTCCCTACGAAAAGTTCGCGGCGATGATTGAGCGGCACTGGGAGGGGATCGCGGCCTACTGCCGCCCGGAGAACAAGGTCGCGCTCGGCTTTGTCGAGGGACTGAACAACAAGATCCGCGTGCTCCAGCGCCGCGCGTACGGGCTGCGCGACGAAGAGTACCTCCGCCTCAAGATCCTGACCTGCATGCTGCCGGCGATCTGACCGTGCCGTCATACCCACAGGTGCCTGAAATCACCCACACGACTTCACGAAGAGCCATTTAAAAAGGAGGAGCGATGAAGAAGCGAATCAGCAGCCCGCACGTGCCGGAGCCGCCGCCGCAGACGTGGTCGAATGCCCTCGTCGTGGGCAACCAGGTCTTCATCGCCGGCATGGTGGCCAGAGGATCGAGCGGCGCCATAGGCGGCGACAGCATGTACGCCCAGGCCCAGGCCATCTTCGCCAAGATCACACACCTCATGGAAGGCGCGGGCGGGACGATGGACGATATCGTCAAGGTGCTGATCTTCGTGACGGACATCACGCGGCGCGAAGAGGTCTGGAAAGCGCGCCGCGAGGTCTTCACGGGCGATTTCCCCGTCTCCACGCTTGTCGAGGTGCGAGCGCTGGCCGCGCCGGAGTTCCTTGTCGAGATCGAGACGATCGGCATCCTGGGCGCCGGCAAGCCCTAGCCGCGCCGTCACCGTGACCGCCCCCTCACCGTGATCGCCCCCTCGCCGTGATCGCCCCCTCGCCCTACCCTCTCCCCCAATGGGGGAGAGGGGCATAGGGAGGAAAGGCTATCTTGCGCGGAGCTTGCGGGCGGCCTCGGCCCGCATCTGCTGCATGGCGCGCGTCTCCTGGTCGGAGTAGCGTTCGTCCTTCCAGGGGTCGGCGTGCATGTGGTAGCCGTTGGCCTCCCAGAAGCCCGGCGGGTTGACGTCGAGGAATTCGAAGCCGCGCAGCCACTTGGCGCTCTTCCAGAAGTAGAGCTTGGGGACCACGAGCCGCAGCGGCCCGCCGTGGTCCGGCGTCAGGTCCTGGCCGTCGTGCTTGAGCGCCAGTACCACGTCGTCGTCGACGAGGTCCTCCACCGGCAGATTGGTCGTGTAGTCGGGATCCGCGTGAATCATGACGAACTTCGCCTCGGGCTTGGGGCGCGCGCGCTTCATGATCTCGCGGATGTGCACCCCTTCGAACCGGTTGTCGAGGCGCGACCAGCGCGTGACGCAATGGATGTCACAGACCACCTCGCGGCGCGGCAGCGCGAGGAATTCTTCCCACGTCCAGCTGACCTCCTGCTCCACGAGACCGACGCAGCGAAAGGTCCAGTTCCGGGGATTGAACCGCGGCGTGAGCCCGTAGGTCAGCACCGGCCACTTGGTCGTCAGCGTTTGGCCGGGCGGGGTGCGCTTGGCCAGTTCCTCAGCGGTCTCGCTCATCGCGGCTCCTAGTCCGACGCTTGTCCAGGGAATCCCACATCGGAGGCCACCTGCCCGGCATCCTACTTCTCGGCCAGGAGCTTCTGGATCAGGGCCTCGGTCTCGGCATAGCCGCCCTCACCGACATGGACGTGACGGACGACTCCGTGCTTGTCGATCATCGCCAGCGCGGGCCAGTAACGGTTCTTGTATCGCTTCCAGATCGTGAAGTCGTTGTCCTGGACCACGGGGTAGGTGACCTTGAGGTCCCGGGTCGCCTTGACGACCTTGTCATAGGGCCGCTCCCAGGTGAACTCGGGGGCGTGCACGCCCACGACGGTGAGCCCCGCCTTCTCGTACTTCGCGTGCCAGTCCCGCAACTGCGGGATCACGTTCTTGCAGTTGTATCAGCCGAAGGTCCAGAACTCGACGACGACCACCCGGCCCCGCAGCTTCTCGAGGCTCAGGGGCTCGCTATTGATCCACGGCCCGCCGGTGATCTCCGGCGCGGCTTCGCCTTCCCGGAGCGCGATCGCGCCGGCCGTCCCCGCGCCCAGCGGCCCGGCCAGAAGCGCCGCCGCCAGGAACCCGCCCGCCAGTGTCCTCATGCGCCTGCCTCCCCTGGAGCCATAGCCTTCAGTCCCGTCTATTTTACGCACCAAGCCCCTGGCCCATGGACGCATCTCAAGGCCCTCCGGGTTCGCTGATACCCGCTCAGACCATAGGCAGGCTCCAGGTTAGAGGTTGGATACCCCCAGGCAACCCCCTATAATGATCAGTGGCGAAAGGGTGGGCATTGGCCCATCCCGATTCACTGACGCCATTACGCCGCACCTGAACAGGAAAGGCAATGGATGAGCGATGACAGGAAGCTGGCGATGTTCATGGATTTCGAGAACATCGTCCGAGGAGTGAAGGAAGCGCAGTATAAGCAGTTCGAGATCAAGCTGGTCCTGGAAAGGCTCGTCGAGAAGGGCAAGATCATGGTCAAGCGGGCCTACGCGGACTGGAACCGCTACGCCGAGTACAAGCGCCCCTTCCACGAGCACGCCATCGAGCTGATCGACGTCCCCCAGAGCCGCTACAGCGGCAAGAACTCGGCGGACATCCGCATGGTCGTGGATGCCATGGACTTGGCCTATGCCAAGCAGCACGTGGACAGCTTCGCGCTGGTCTCGGGCGACTCGGACTTCTCCCCGCTGGTCTCCAAGCTGCGCGAGAACGACCGCTACGTGATCGGGCTCGGCGTCAAGTCCTCGTCCTCCGAGCTGCTGGTGGGCAACTGCGACGAGTTCATCTTCTACGAGGACCTGATCCGCGAGTCGAAGAAGACCACGGCGCTGCGGGGGATGCCGGAGAAGAAGATGGAGGCGATGGCGCAGCTCATCGAGGCCATCCAGGCGCTCCAGCGCGAGAACAAGGACACCCTCTGGGGCTCCATGGTCAAGCAGACCATGCAGCGCAAGAACCCCGCCTTCAACGAGTCCTATTACGGCTACCCGACCTTCTCGAAGCTGCTCGAAGATGCGGCGAAGCAGAAGATCGTGACGCTGGAGCGGGACGCGCGAAGCGGGACCTACATCATCACGTCGCTCGAGGAAGGCAAGGCCGCATAGGCATAGGCGTCAGAATACGGCCGGGCAGGGGGGCGGGGGCGCCACCCTTCACCCCCGGGAACCATGTTTATGGGGTTCAGGGCGGCGCCCCCGCCCCCCTGCCCGGCCTCCGTTTCGCTGGCGTCCCCGCTACGGTGTTCGTGGTTACGGGCGCTTGGTGATGACGATGACCTTGCCGCTGTCGCTGATCAGCGCAGTGACGATCCAGCTGATGATGCTGACCAGGATGGCCCCGACGATGGCCGAGCCGAATCCCGCCACGTGAAAGCCCTTGACCAGGCTCGCCACCAGCCAGAAGCAGAGCCCATTCAGCACGAGCAGGAAGAGCCCGAGGGTCACGAGCGTGATCGGCAAGGTCAGGATCAGGAGCACCGGGCGCACGAAGGCGTTGATGAGTCCCAGCACAAGCCCCGCGGCGATGGCCGAGATGAGGCCGTCCACCTGGATGCCCGGCACGATGGCGGCCGCGCAGATGATGGCGAGCGCGTTGACGACAACCCGAATCAGGAATCCCATGTGATCTCCATGTCGGCACATCCCCCGCGTGTGGCGCGTGCCCCGTATACTGACCGCATCATGTTCCGCCATTATAGGCGACTCTGGCTGGCCATCACGGTGCTCCTGCTCTGGCCGATGCTCGAGGCACTCGCCTGTTCGGCCGAGCCGCGCGGAGTCACCATCGACCCGGCGCGAAGCCGCGGCCCGGCAGAGGCGGCGGTCACCGTCGTCGAGTTCGCCGACTACCAGTGTCCCCACTGCAGGCGCGCCCAGTCGGTGCTCGACCAGCTGATGCAGGAGTTCAAGGGCAAGCTGCGCCTGGTCTACAAGGACCTGCCCGCGCCGTCCCACGCGGGCGCCCGTCCCGCCGCCGAAGCGGCTCGCTGTGCCGCGGCGCGAGGCGTCTTCTGGGAGTATCACGACCTGCTCTTTCTGGCCTCGCCGGACTTCTCACGGGACCACCTAATCCAGTACGCCGAGCGGCTAGCTCTGGAACGCGACGCCTTCGCGGCGTGCCTCGACGCGCGGCACTTCCGCGAGCAGGTCGATGCGGACGTGAGCGAGGCCCGCGCGCTCGGCATCCGAGAGACGCCGACCTTCCTCATCAACGGTAAGCCCCTCGTCGGTGCCCTGCCCATCGAGACCTTCCGCGAGGCCATCACCGAGGCGCTCCGCGAGGCTGGGGCCCGATGACCACGGGGAGCTCATCATGACCGCGTCGCCCACCAGCTTCTTCCCCGACGCCGACAAGATCCCGTGGATCGAGCGGCGGCCCGGAGTGTTCTGGAAGACTCTCTGGGAGGACCCGGACGGCAAGCACAAGGCCGTGCTCATGCGCTACGCGCCGGGAGCCGTCATCCCGCGTCACCGACACCTGGGCGACGAGCAGATCTACGTGCTGGAGGGCGCGGTGGCCGACGACACCGGCGTCTGCGCGGCGGGCGGCTATGCGCGGCGCCCGCCAGGCTGCGTGCACACGGTCTCGAGCCCGGATGGCGCGCTGGTCTTCGCGGTGATCTCAGGCCCCACCGAAGCCGTGTAGTCTGAACGATTCATGAAGGGAAGTCTCTCGTCGTACGGCCCCCCTCACCCTGCCCTCTCCCCCGCGGCGGGGGAGAGGGAGGAGCACACTCTCGCCACGCTGTTCTTCATTCTGATCCCTCTCCCCACTGGGGGAGAGGGCAGGGTGAGGGGGTCAGGTGTTCGTGCAGAATCCGGGCTAGCAGGGGACGTGTCAGCAGCTTGCCTCAGCTCTCGACGTGGCCCAGGTCCAGCGCCTCGGTCAAGGTCTTGAGCAGGCAGTAGAGGCTCGCTCTCACCGTCTCATCATAATCGCCGGGCGCGCCGCCACCCGCGTAGAAGACATCGAGGATGTACGCCGCCAGGCTGGCGTGCTCGGCCTGGCCGAGCGCCAGCAGCACGTCGGCCGGCGGCGCCCCCTCCCACTGCTCGAGCCACGCCTGCGTCCCCGCGTAGGCCTCGAGGACGCGCGGCTCGGCAAGCTCAGGAAAGGGACGGCCCAGGCTCGCCTCGAGGATCTTGAAGAGGAGGAAGGCCAGCCCCAGTCCCGCCTTCTGGACGGCGGGATCGAACTGGCGGGTGACGGACTGTGCGAAGGCGGCCGCGTGCGGCTGGCGTGCCAGGAAAGCCTGCGCCTCGTCGGCAATGCGGGCCGGGGCGAATGCCGTCATCTCACGCCAGACCTCGTCCACGAGCGTCCGATCTATGGCTCGCATCGACAATTTCCTTGCGGCTCCCTAGCCTCTCCGGTAAGGTGGGCCGTCGGGATTCTAGCACGCGTGAGCGCGCCGTCCGCGCGCCGATCCGCGAATGAGGCGTCGATCATGACAACAGAGCACTTCTGGCTGTCGGTGGGCTTCCTCGGTCAGGCGTTCTTCTCGAGCCGCTTTCTGGTCCAGTGGATTGCCTCCGAGCGCAAGAAGGAGAGCGTGGTTCCGATCTCCTTCTGGTTCTTCTCGATAGGCGGGGGGACCACGCTCCTGATCTACGCCATCTACCGCCAGGATCCGGTATTCATCGTGGGTCAGGGCGCGGGCTTGTTTGTCTATCTTCGAAACCTCTACCTCATCCGGCGAAAGCAGCGCCGTCTCGCCGGGGCCGGCGCCTGACGGCCGGCGGGAGGAGACTCCGAATGGATCCGATCAAGTGGGCGGTGCCGCAGGCGCGGGAGATCCTGATGATCCCCGGGCCGACCGAGCTGCCCTTCCCTGTCATCCAGGCCCTGAACCAGCCGCCCGTGATCCACTACGACCAGAGCTTCGACCTTCACGTCCTGGAGCCGGTGAACCTGGCGCTCAAGAAAATCTTCCAGACCGCGAAGGGCGAGATCATCACCATGCCCGGCTCAGGCAAGACCGCGCTCGACTCGAGCGCGCTCTCGATGGTCGAGCCGGGCGACCGGGTGCTGGTGATCGTCACCGGCCGCTTCGGCATGCTCATGCACGAGGTGATGACGCGCGTCGGCGCCGACGTGACCGAGTTCAGCGCCGCGTGGGGCGATCCGATCGACCTGGGCAAGCTCGAGAAGGAGATCCAGCGGGTCAAGCCCAAGCTCGTGACCCTGGTCCACAACGAGACCTCGACGGGCACCACGTACCCTGCGGCGGACGTCGGGCGCATCGTCAAGAAGCACGGCGCGCTGTTCCTCCTCGACACGGTCTCCTCGCTGGCGGGCATCGACGTCCGGACCGACGAGTGGGGGGTCGACATCAACATGACCGGGTCGCAGAAGTGCCTCGCGGCGCCGCTCGGCATGGCAATCGTGGGCGTCAGCCCGGCGGCGTGGGACGCCATGGAACGCCGCAAGCGCAAGGCCTCCTCGTGGGTCTACGATCTCCTCCGTTGGCGCGACGCGTGGGTTCCGGTCTCCCGGGGTGGGCGCGTCGCTGACGGAGCCCCGCGGTCGCAGCCGATCTCGATGCCGAGCCACCTGGTGCACGCGCTGGCCGCCGCGGTCCGGCTCGTGCTCGAGGAAGGGCTCGAGCACCGCTTCCTCCGCCACGCCGTCGCGGCCCGCGCCTTCCGCGCCGGCATCGAGGCCATGCGGCTCGAGATGTTCGCCGACGTCTCCGTGCTCTCCGACACGGTTTCCTGCGTCAAGACCCCGGCCGGTATCGATCCCGCGGCGGTGGTGACGCACATGCGGACGACGTACGGGATCCTGATCGGCACAGGGCTCGACCAGATGCGCACCAGCACGCTGCGCATCGGGCACATGGGCATCACCGCGAGCCCGCTGTATGTCTTGCCGACGCTCTCGGCCATCGAGATGACGCTCCGGGACCTCGGGTACAAGAGCGAAGCCGGCGCCGGCGTGGCCGCTGCGCAGGCCACCTTCTCGGACACATCCGCGTGATCGTCGTCCCGGACGATTTCCCCTCGGTCTTCGAGGGCACGCCCGCCCACGACCGGGCGAAGAAGCTCGGCGACGTCGCGGTCTTTACCGAGCGCGGCGCCGACAGGGAGCAGGAGCTGATCCAACGGATCGGCCGCGCGCAGGTCGCCATCAATATCCGCGCGCACGCCCGCTTCACGGATGGCGTCTTCGCGGCGTGCCCCGCCCTCGAGCTCGTCTCCGTCTGGGGCACCGGCACCGACAATATCGACCTGAACGCCGCGGGCATGCGCGGCGTCACCGTCTGCAACACGCCCGGCGTCAACGCATTCGCGGTGGCGGAGCACACGCTCACGCTCATGCTGGCCGTGGCGCGTAAGATTCCGACCCTCGACAGCGAGATGCGCCAGGGCAAGTGGCCCCGCGAGATGCTGACCCAGCTCCTCGGCAAGACGCTCGGGGTCTTCGGCATGGGCACGATCGGCGCCCGCGTGGTGGCGCTCGGCAAGGCCATCGGGATGGACGTGCTCGGCTGGTCGGCCCGGGAGGATGCCGGCCGGATCCGCGCGGCCGGCGCCGTGCCTGCCTCCAAGGAGGAGATCCTGGCACGGGCGGACGTGGTGAGCCTTCACGTGCGCCTGAGCCCCGAGACCCGGAGCTTCCTCGGACGGAAGGAGCTCGCGCTGATGAAGCCGACCGCGATCCTGGTCAATACCGGGCGCGGGGCGCTCGTGGACCGCGATGCGCTCCTGGCCGCTCTCAAGGACCGCAAGATCCTGGGCGCCGGCCTCGACGTCTTCCACCAGGAGCCGCTGGCTCCCGACGATCCGATCCTGTCCCTGCCAAACGTGGTCTGCTCGCCGCACAACGCGGGGCAGACGCCCGAAGTCATCCGCGACGGGCTGCTCCGCGCCGTCGAGAACGTCGAGCATTTTCTGAGAGGCAAGCCCAGGGATCTCGTGGTCTCTCCCGTCCGCCAGGCGCCGCGGCGGGCGCCATACTGACCCGACGCGTCACCCACCCCCGCGGCCGTCACGCGCTCGCATCGAATCTGTGGGATCATCGCTCCCCGGGGAGCCATGTCGGGTTCAGGAGCCGCGACAACTTAAAGGAGGCGCCGTATGGCAAAGGTCCTGAAGTGCGGTGACATCATGCCCGGCTGCAACTTCGTCGTGGAGGGCAAGGACACGGCCGAGGTGATGGCCAAGGGGGCGGAGCACGCCAAGTCGGCACACGGGATCGCCACGATCCCGCCGGACGTCGCGGCCAAGGTCCAAGCCGCGATCAAGGACAAGTAGGGGCGGAAAGCGCGGCCCGGCGCGCCGAACAGCGCGCCGGGCTATCTCCCCACTGGCGACGACTACTGACGCAGAGCCGCGGAGGGCGGCCCGGGTACTCCACCGGGACCGCGTCCCGGCCGCGCAAAAGGCGATCGGTAGCCGAGTACCTCGCGAACTTTGTGAGTCAGACCCGCCATGGTGAAGGGTTTCGTGATCAGCGCATCTCCGGAGATCACCCCGTAGTCAGCGACGAGCTCGGTTGTAAAGGCGGACATGAAGAGCACCTTTGTCTCGAGCCGGGTCGAGCGCAGTCGCTGGGCGAGCTCACGGCCGTCCATCCTCGGCATCACGACATCGGTCAGCAGCAGATGAATCGCGCCGGCGTCCCCTTCGGCGATCCGCAGCGCGTCTTCTCCCCCTGACGCCTCGAGGACATGGTAGCCCTCCCCCGCAAGGATATCCCGCGCCAAGGCGAGCACCCACCGGTCGTCATCCACCGCGAGGATGGTTTCCCATGGCCTGTGTCTGTTCAACCCAGCCGGTTGCCGGCATGCTCCATCTGGACGCATTTCTGGTCTCCCATCACTGAGCTACGGGTTCACGTCTGCCCCGGCTGGCGGCGGGTCAGGCGCGTCCAAGACATCCCGCACCTTCCTGGCGAGCGTGGCCGGCGTGAACGGTTTCTGGAGAAAGGCACGAAGGATGTCCCGCGCGAGATCTCGGACTCCTTCCTCATCCTCCACAAGGAGGATCGTTTCCGTCCCGTGAGATCCCTGGGCGGGCGCTGCCTTCGGCATCGCCGGCACGAAAGCCTCATCAGCCCGGGGCAGATAGATCTTGAACGTCGTCCCCACCCCGCTTCGGTGTCGACCTCGATGTAGCCCTCGCTCTGCTTGACAATGCCATAGACGGTGGCCAGCCCGAGCCCTGTCCCCTTGCCAGGCCCCTTGGTCGTGAAGAAGGGGCTCAAAGATGTGGGCCTGAACCTCCGAAGGCATCCCGACCCCGGTGTCGCCCACTGCCAGCGTCATGTGAGGGCCCGGGCTGGCCCCGGGGTGGCGCCGCACATACGTGGCATCCAGGTCGACATGGGTGGTCTCAATGCTGAGCCGGCCGCCCTGGGGCATGGCGTCCCTGGCGTTCACGACCAGGTTCATGATGACCTGCTCGATTTGGCTCGGGTCGGCTCGCACGAGTCCCAGCGCCGGGTCCAGCGTCGTGACCAAGCTGATGTCTTCGCCGAGAGCTCGGTGGACGAATCGCTGGAGGTCTTCGAGGCGGAAAGGCTTGTCAAGGACCAGGCCATGGGTCGACTCAGGAAAGCTCGCGACCAGGGGCTCGTCATCAACCACGAGAACCAGGGCCCGGCGGGTTTCAGCAGTGGACATATGATGGACGGGCAGTCGCCAGCCTCCTCGGAACAAAGAGACGCAAGCGGCGGGCCATCATGAGAAACAGAAGAATCAGGTGCTTACGGCCTGTCCCGCTCACCGCGTTCCCGAAAATAGCCAGTCGTGGCCACAAATCGGCAACCGGCACGCGTCAGGCTCAGAGCCTCAGAGATAACGCTGGTGGGGGCGGCGGCTCTCTCCCCGACTTCAGTCCACTCGGCTAGAGCACCGAGCGGATGGCCGCCATGATGTCGTCCCGCGAGGGAATGGTGGCCACCTCGAGCTTGTCGTTGTAGGGAATGGGCACGTTGCGCGCGCCTATCCGTGCGATCGGCGCGTCGAGGAGGTCCAGCCCCTTCTCGCTCACCATCGCCGCGATCTCGGCGCCGAAGCCGCCCCGCTTGACCGCCTCGTGCACGATGACGAGGCGATTGGTCTTGGCCACCGAGGCGAGGATGCCGTCCTCGTCGAGCGGCACCAGGGTGCGGGGATCGATCACCTCGACCGAGATGCCCTCCTGCGCGAGGTCGCCGGCGACCTGCAGGGCGCGCTGCACCATCATCTGCGTCGCCACAACCGTCACGTCGGTGCCGGCCCGCTTGACGTCGGCCTTCCCGAGGGGAATCACGTAGTCGCCCTCCGGCACCTGGCCCTTGGTCGGGTAGAGCATCTTGTGCTCGAGGAAGATGACCGGGTTGTCGTCGCGGATGGCGGTGGCGAGCAGGCCCTTGGCATCGTAGGGCGTGGACGGCGCGACCACGACCAGCCCTGGCACGTGAGCGAACCAGGCCTCCAGGCTCTGGGAGTGCTGAGCGGCCAGGCGGATGCCGCCGCCCTGGGGCCCACGGATCACGAGCGGGACCGTGGGCCGCCCGCCCAGCATGTACCGGATCTTCGCCGCCTGGTTCACGATCTGGTCCATGGTCATCGCGACGAAGTCCCAGATCTGGATCTCGACGATGGGCCGCATCCCGGCCACCGCGGCGCCCACGCCCATGCCGACGAAGGACGGCTCCGAGATGGGCGTGTCGCGCACGCGCTCCTCGCCGAAGCGATCACGCAGCCCGCGGGACACCTGGAAGATGCCGCCGATCAGCCCCACGTCCTCCCCCATGAGAAAGACGCGGTCGTCGCGCGCCATTTCTTGGTGGAGGGCGGCGTTGAGCGCCTCGACGAAGGTCATCTCGCGGCCGGCTCGACTGGCCGGCTCGGCCACGCGGGCGTGCGGAGCGTAGACCGCGGCCTCCATGACCTCCACGGTTGGCTCGGGGCTCTCGATCCCATAGGCCACGGCGGCCTCGATCTCCCCCTCCACGTGCTGGCGGAGCTCCTTGAGCCGGACCTCGTCCACGCCCATGTCGATCAGGCGCCGCTCGACGCGAGCGACGGGATCGCGCTCGATCCACTCGATCTCCTCCTCCTTCGTCCGGTAGTCGGGCAGGTTCGCGCGCATGCTGTGGCCGCCCCAGCGGTAGGTGACGGCCTCGACACAGCTCGGCCCCTCGCCGCGGCGGGCCCGCGCCACCGCTACGCCGACCGCCTCGTACACGGCGACGAGGTCGTTGCCATCGACGCGGACAGCAGGGATGCCGTACGCCCCAGCGCGCGTGGTCACGCCCTCGCCGGCCGTCGTGCGCGACTGGTCGGTGGACAGCGCGTACTTGTTGTTCTCGCAGACGAAGATGAAGGGCAGCTTCCACACGGCGGCCAGGTTCATCGTCTCGTGCACCACCCCCTGGTTCGCCCCGCCGTCGCCGAAGAAGGAGACAACCACCCGGTCGGCCTTCCGGAGCTTGTTGGCGAGGGCGGCGCCGGCGCCGATGGGCACGCCGGCGGCCACGATGCCGTTGGCGCCCAGGATATTGAGATCGAGGGCGGCGATGTGCATGGAGCCGCCGAGACCGCGGCAGTAGCCCGACTCGCGCCCCATGAGCTCGGCCATCATCAGCTCGAGGCGCGCACCCTTGGCGATGCAGTGGCCGTGGCCCCGGTGATTGCTGATGACGGAGTCCTTCGTGGTCAGGTGCGCGCAGGCCCCGGCGGCCACTGCCTCCTGTCCCACATAGCTGTGAGCGGTGCCCTTGACGTGGCCGGCATTGAAGAGCTCCACCGTCCTCTCGTCGAAGCGGCGGATGCGGACCATGACCTGGTACAGGCTCTCCAGCATCTGCGAGTCGAGCGGCATGGCGGATCTCCCATGGCGGTGGAAGGCGCGGCGTCGGGGTTAGAGGGCGAGCGAGTCCCGAATGAGCTCGGCCGGATGCCTGGCGCGGCGGCCGGCCAGATGCTCGATCTGCTGGCGGCAGGAGATGCCGGGGGCGACGAGCTCGGTGTCGGCGGGCGCGGACCGGACGGCCGGAACGAGCCGTCGGTTGCCCAGCGCCACCGAGACGTCGTAGTGCTCCTTCTCGAAGCCGAATGATCCCGCCATGCCGCAGCAGCCGGAGTCCACTTCGCTGACCTCGTAGCCGGCCCACGTGAGCGCCGCGACCGTCGTGGCGGTGCCGACCAGCGCCTTCTGGTGACAGTGACCGTGGAGAAGCGCGCGGCGCGGGCCAGGCTTGAACCGGAGCTCGAGCCCCCGCGCGCGCTCGCGGGCGAGAAACTCTTCCAGGAGAAGGCTCGAGCGCGCCACGAGCCGCGCCTCCTCGGTCCGGACGAGGTCCACCCACTCGTCGCGCAGCGTCAGCAGGCAGGAGGGCTCGAGCCCCACGATCGCCACGCCGCGGGCCGCCCAGGGCGCGAGTCGCTCGATGTTCCAGCGCGCGTGCTCCCGCGCCTCGTCCAGCATGCCCTTGGAGATCAGCGGGCGGCCACAGCACTTGCGGTCCACGAGCTCGACCGTGTAGCCGGCGGCCTCCAGGAGCTCCACCGCCGCGCGGCCCGCAGCCGGGGCGTTGTAGGTCACGAAGGTGTCGTGGAAGAGGACGACGGGACCGCGGGGGGCCGCGGCAGGCGCGCGCCGGCGGTCGAACCAGTCCGTGAAGGTCTCGCGCGCGAAGCCCGGCAGGGGCCTGCGGCGGTCGATGCCCGCGATCTTCTCGAGGAGCCACCGGTTGGGCGCCGACGCCACGATCCAGTTCGACACGGGCGCCAGGCGCGAGCCCCACCAGGAGAGCGTGCCGATGTGGCCGAAGAGCCGGCTCCGCAGCGGCAGCCCGTTGGCCTTCTGGTAATGGTGGAGGAACTCGTACTTCATCTTCGCCATGTCGACGTTCGATGGGCACTCGGCCTTGCAGCCCTTGCATTCGAGGCAGAGGTCCATCACCTCGTAGAGTCGCCGCCCGGTGAAGTCGGCCGCCGGCACCTTGCCCGAGAGCACGGCTCGGAGCGCGTTGGCGCGGCCGCGCGTCGAGTGCTCCTCGTCCTTCGTGACCATGTACGAAGGGCACATCGTGCCCTCCAGACCCTTGCGGCAGGCGCCGACGCCATTGCACATCTCCACGGCCGCGGCGAAGCCGCCCTCGGCGGAGAAGTCGAGCGTTGTCTTCGGCTCCCAGGTCTTGTACTCCACGCCGTAGCGCAGGTGCTCGGTCACGCCGGGGCTGGCCACGATGTTGCCCGGGTTCAGCAGGTTCTTCGGATCGAACGCCGACTTGAGCTCGCGAAAGGCCTGGAACACCGTGGGGCCGAACACGCGCTCGAGGAAGGGACTCCGCGCCCGGCCGTCGCCGTGCTCGCTCGAGATGGCGCCTTCGTACTCGAGGACCAGGTCGAAGATCTCCTCGGCCATTGTCCGCACCTGCTGGAGCCCGCGCGCGGTCTTCAGGTTCACCAGCGGCCGGATGTGCAGGCACCCCACCGAGCAGTGGCCGTAGTAGGCGCCCTGGGCGCCGTGCTTGGCCATGATGTCGCGGAAGCGCGGCACGAAGACCGGCAGGTGCTTGGGGTCCACCGCCGTGTCCTCGATGAAGGCGATGGGCTTGGACTCTCCCTTGGTGCCGAGGAGCAGGCCCAGCCCGGCCTTGCGGAGCTTCCAGATGGACTGCTGCTCGGCCGCGTCGAGGGCGATGTGTGAGGCGTAGCCGAAGCGTCCGGCAGCGCGCCGCGCCTCGAGCGCGTCGACCTTGCCCTTGACCTCGGCCGGGGTGTCGCCGGCGTACTCGACGATGAGAATGGCCGCCGGATCGCCCTGGACGAAGCCCATGCGCTTCCCGTGCTCGATATTGCCGCGCGCCAGGTCGAGGATCATCTTGTCGGTGAGCTCGACGGCGTAGGGGCCCGTCTCCAGGATGGCCTGGGAGGACTCGAGCGCCTCCTGCATATCGTGGTAGTGGATCACGTCCACGGCCGTCGCCTTCGGCCGCGGCACGAGGCGCATCGTGGCCTCGAGCACGGTCACGAGCGTGCCCTCCGAGCCCACCACGAGCCGCGCCATGTTGAGCGGCCGGTCCTTCACGAGCTCGTCGAGGTTATAGCCGCACACTCTCCGCCAATGCTTGGGGTAGCGCCGTCGGATCTCGTCGGCGTATCGATCGCGCAGCCGGGCGACCTCCCGGTAGATCTGCCCCTCGAGCCCAGACGCGCGCATCTTGGCGCGGAAGGCCTCTTGTGTCACCTCGCCGAATACCACGCGGCTGCCGTCCGCGAGGAGGGCGGTCAGCTCGATGACATGCTCCACCGTCAAGCCGTAGGCGATCGAGTGCGAGCCGCCGGAATTGTTGCCGAGCATGCCCCCGATCGTCGCGCGGTTGGAGGTCGACGTGTCGGGCCCGAAGAGCAGGTCCAGGGGCCGGACGTGCTGGTTGAGCGCGTCCTGGACGAGCCCGGGTTGCACCCGCGCCCAACGCTCCTCGCGGTTGACCTCGAGCACGCCGCTCATGTAGCGGGAGAAGTCCATGACGACGGCGCGGTTGACGGTCTGGCCCGTCAACGAGGTGCCGCCGCCCCGCGGCAGGACCGCCACGTTGCCGCGGTTGGCGATCTCGAGCAGGGCCTGCACGTCGCCGGCGTGGCGCGGGACGACCACGCCGAGCGGCTCCACCTGGTACATCGACGCGTCGGTGGAGTACAGCAGGCGGGAGTACGTGTCGAAGCGGACGTCGCCCTCGACCACGCGGCGCAATTCCCGCTCGAGGTCGGTCATGACCGCGATTATACTATGCGCCGTGACGCGCATCCTGGCCGCCGCCGCCCTCGCCGTTCTGATCCTCCAGCCGCCGGCCGCGGACGCCGCGCCGGCAGCGCCGGGCGTGCGCGTGCGCCTCCTCGACAGGCCGGACACCTTCGACTCGCGGGCGCTCATCGGCAAGAAGGTGCTGGTCGTCCGCTTCCAGGCCTCGTGGTGCGAGAGGTGCGCGGCCCAGGCGGCCGGGCTCCAGCGCGTCTACGACCGCTACCGGGACCGTGACGTCGAGCTGCTCGCCCTGCACGTGGACGACACGGAGCAGGATGCCCGGCGCTTCCTCAAGGCGCACAGGGCGACCTACCAGGCGGCCCTCGACCCCGACCTCCGCATCGCCAACCGGTTCAAGTTCAAGAACGCGCCCTACACCGTGGTGATCAGCAAGCGCGGGGAGATCGTGGCCCGTCTCGATGCCTCGGCGGACGAGGCGCAGCTCGCCGCCGCCATCGAGACGGCGCTCAAGCCGCCCAAGCGCAAGGCGCGGGGCCGTTCTTCCTGAGAGGGAGCGTCCCTGGACCTCTCGATGTTCCTGCGCGGGCTCGCGATAGGCTTCGGCATCGCGGCCCCCGTGGGCCCCATCGGCATCCTCTGCATACGTCGCACGCTGGCCCAGGGCCGCGCCGTCGGCTTCGCCTCCGGGCTCGGCGCCGCCACCGCCGATGCGCTCTACGGCGCGATCGCGGGCTTCGGACTCACCCTCGTGTCGGATGCGCTCGTGGGGCAGCGACGCTGGCTGCAGGGCATCGGCGGCGTGTTCCTCTGCTTCCTCGGTCTTCGCATCTGGATGACGCCGCCAGCGGCCGTCGCGCGCACGGCCGCCTCGAGCCGGGGGCTGCTCTCGGCCTGGGCCTCCACATTCGCCCTCACCATCACCAATCCGACGACCATCCTCTCCTTCGCCGCGATCTTCGCCGGCCTCGGCCTAGGCACCCGGGCCGGCGGCTGGGTCGCCCCCTCCCTGATGGTGCTGGGCGTATTCCTGGGCTCGGCGCTCTGGTGGCTCCTGCTGAGCGCCGGCGTCGGCCTCTTCCGCTCCGGTTTCGCGCCCGAGCACCTGCGATGGATCAACCGGGGAGCGGGACTGGTCATCGCGGGCTTCGGCATCGCGGCTCTCGTCGCTCTCCCGCGCTGACGGCACGCGGGCCGGAGCGCTTGACGTGAGGGGCGCGACGGCATAGCCTCTCGGCACTTCGTCATACCACGCGACCGGAGTGATACCACGCTGACACCGGCAGAGACTCCGCAGATCCTCGTCGAGGGCGTGAGCAAGCGCTACCGCACCCCGAGCGGGGCCGTGGCCGCCGTGGACGGCGTCAGCATGACCGTGCGCAGCGGTGAGTTCGTGTCGCTCCTGGGCCCCAGCGGCTGCGGCAAGTCCACCGTGCTCGGCATGCTGGGCGGCCTCGTGCGTCCCGACGCGGGCCGCATCCTGATCGACGGCGAGCCGGCCGTCGGCCCCAATCCCAGAAAGGTCGCTCTCGTCTTCCAGGACGCGGGACTGTTTCCGTGGCGGAGCGCGCTGGACAACGTGGGCTTCGGGCTCGAGCTCATGGGCGTGGCGGCAGGGCGCCGCCGGGAGATCGCCTTGGCCCTCCTCGAGCCGATGGGGCTCAAGGGCTTCGAGGCCAAGTACCCGCGAGAGCTCTCGGGAGGGATGCGCCAGCGCGTGGCCATCGCCCGCGCCCTCGCGCTGGACACTCCGATCGTCCTCATGGATGAGCCGTTCGGCGCTCTCGACGAGCAGACCCGCCTCCTCATGGGCGAGTGGCTCGTCGGCGTGAGACGGCGGACGCTTCGCACCATCGTCTTCGTCACCCACAGTCTCCAGGAGGCGATCGCGCTCTCCGACCGCATCGTCGTCATGACGGCGCGGCCGGGCCGCGTCAAGGACGTGATCCAGGTCGATCTGCCCTTCCCGCGCGACCTCGGCTCTCCGGAGGTGGCGGATCTGCGCGCCAAGCTCTGGGGACTGGTGCGCGAGGAGTCGCTGCGGGCCATGGAGGCCTCCGCGTGAAGCTCTGGCTGTGGCGCGCGGCGGTGCTCGTGGCAGCGCTCCTGGCCTGGGAGGCCGTGGCGCGTATGCTGAACCCGGTGCTCTACGTCGGTCCCTCGCGGCTCCCGGCCGCCGTGGGCCGCATCATGCAGGTCCGCGACCTGCCGCCGCTGGGCGGCCACGTCTGGCTGACGCTGTGCGAGATCGTCGCGGCCTTTCTGCTGGCCGTAGCGGGCGGTCTCTGGGTCGGCTTCGTGCTCGGCCTCCAGCGCACGCTGGGCCGCATCTACGAGCCGCTCCTGGCCGTGCTCTACGCCGTGCCGAGCGTGATCTGGTACCCGTCGCTCATGCTCTTCTTCGGCCTGGGGCCCGCCTCGAAAATCGCCTTTGGCTTCCTCCTGGGATTCTTCCCCGTCACGCTGGCCGTCCTCGCGGGCATCCGCCAGGTGCCGGACTCGCTGGTGACCGTGGCGATCTCCATGGGCGCCGGCCCCGGCGCCGTGTTCCGCAAGGTCATGCTGCCTGCCATGGCGGGGACCCTGGCCGGCGGGCTGCGCACCGGTTTGGCGCTCTCCGTCGTGGGCGTGCTCGTTGGCGAGGTGCTGGGCGCGCGGGAAGGGCTCGGCTATGTCCTCAACTACGCCTATGGGCTCTTCATGACGGCCGAGTACGCGGCACTGGTCGTGATGGTGGGCGCCGGCGTCTTGATCGTGGACGCTCTGGGCGCCCTGGTCGAGGCACGGGTGAGACGATGGGCCGGCTAGCCGTCGCGCGCTGGCAGGCCCTGTCCCTGGCGGTGGCGCTCCTCGCCTGGGAGACCGCCGTGCGCTTCGGCTTCCTCGATCCGCTCTTCGTGCCGGCGCCGTCCGCCGTGCTGCGGGCGCTGCCCGGCCTGGCCGTCGACGCCCTGCCGCGGCTCCTGGACACGTTCGGCAAGACCGCGCTCGGCTATGCCCTGGCCGCGGCCGTCGGTGTCCCCGCGGGGCTCGCGCTGGGCTCGCGGCGGCTGCTCCACGACGTCGCCATGCCGTACGTGGTCGCGCTGTACGGAGTGCCGAAGGTCCTGATCCTGCCGTGGATCGCGCTGGTCTTCGGCATCGGGCTCACCACGGCCGTGCTGAGCGCCGCCGTCTTCGCCCTCTTCCCCATCGTGGTCCTCGTGGCAGCCGGCACCCGCGACGTGGATCCGACGCTCATCACCGTGGCGGTCTCCATGGGCGCGACGCGCGCCCAGATCGGACGCAAGGTCCTCCTGCCGGCGGTGCTGCCGGCCGTGCTGGCCGCGTTGCGCGTCGCCATAGTCTTCGCCATCCTGGGCGTGCTGCTGGCGGAGATGCTGGCGGGGCATCGCGGCATGGGATACCTTATGCAGCGCCAGGCCGTCGCCTTCAAGGCCCCTGAGCTCTTCGCGGCGACAGCCATCGTGTCGGCGCTGTCGGTCTCGGTGGTGCTGCTCCTGGAACACATGAACCGGCGCCTGGGGCGCTGGCGCTAGCAGGGGGACGGTGCAATGACGACGAGGCGGGACTTTCTGAGAGTCGCAGCGGGCGGCGCCGCGGCGGCAGCGGCGTCACGGGCCGGGAGCATCGGCGCGCAGCCGCTCGCGCCCGTCAAGGTCGGCGCCGTGGTGCTGGGCGACTTCGGGGTCGTCGCGCCGACCACGGTCGGCATCCAGAAGGGCTTCTTCAGGCAAAACGGGCTCGAGGCCGAGCTCATCCCGTTTAAAGGCGGACCCGATCTCCTCAAGGGCATCCTCTCGGGCTCCGCCGATATCGGCATCACGGGCGCCACGGACCCGCTCGTCTTCCGCGAGCGTGGCACGCCCATCCGGGCCCTCGCCACCATAGTCGAGAAGAACCACTTCACGCTGACCGTCGCGCCCAAGATCAAGCGCCTCGAGGATCTCAAGGGCGCCACGATCGGCTGCACGGTGGTGGGCTCGACGACCTGGGTCTTCGCGAGGATGCTGGCCAAGAAGATGAGCTGGGACCCGGAGAAGGACGTGCGCATCATCGGCGCGGGCGGGTTCGACTCGCTGGCGGCCGCGCTCAAGCGTGACGAGATCCAGGGCATCATCTTCGGCGACGCGGGCGCCGTCATCGAGGCCCAGGGGCTGGGGCGCATCCTGATGCGCCTGGACGAGGTCACGCCCAAGTGGATCAGCCTGGTCGCCTACTCGACCGACGACATCATCCGCGCCAAGCGGGACGTGCTCCAGCGGACGCTCAAGAGCATCTTTCAGGGCGCGCGCTTCTGTCGCGACAACGCGGACGAGAGCATCAAGATCGCGGCGAAGACCATCGACTGGCCGGAAGCCGCGACCAGGCGCGCGTACGAGCTGATCCGCCCGCTGCTGTCCGCGGACGGCCGCATGGACCTCGACGCGATGAAGTTCATGCAGGACACGCTGTTCGACCTGGGAGTCATCAAGACGCGTCTTCCGCTCACCGACCACTACACTCCGGAATTCACGCCGGTAAAGGTATGAGCCGGCCGGCCCTGCGGCTGTTCGTGGCCATGGTGGGCATCGCGTTCTTCGCGGCGAGCTTCGCGATCATCCGCCTGTCCGACAACCCCCCGGAAGGGCCGTGGGCGTTCGCCCTCGAAGCCGCGGGCTGGCTCGGCATCTTCGTGGCGGCGCGGCTCGTCTCGGGCGGCTGGCTCGCGCCCAGCCTCGTGACCGCCGCATGGCTCCTGCTCTTCGTGGGCAACGGGATCGGCGTGCGGCTGATCCGGCGCGGCACGGACCACGGGCTCGAGCTCGGCTTCAACTACGTGAAGGCGCTCATCACCCTCGAGGCCGGCACCTGGCTGCTCACGGCCACGCTGATGCTTCGCGGCGCAGCGCGCTTCTGGCGCGAGGACACCGAGCGCGCAGGCCGCTGAGAAAGGCCCCGGGCCAGCAGAACGACGGAGTCAATCTGGAGCTGATCTACCGGAGCGTGCCACCGACGGAGTTCGAGCAGTGCACCGTCGAGTGGGTGTCTTCGCCTATTGTCACATCCCGGCTGGAGCAGGATGGGGCGACGGATTGCCCGCCCGGACCTGTCTGGCCAGTGCCCGGACCAGTCTGGAAAGTCCCTTGCGCCGTCGGGTCGCCGCCTGGCTTCGGCTCAGTCTGAAAGGTCCCGTTCGGCGAGGGGATCGTCGACCCCCCGCTGCCTGTGGGGAACTGGTCGCGGAGTCGATTGGGGTCGGAGTTTGTGAAGCCTCCACCACTCGTCGTGGCTGGGTCGCGGGGTCGGTTGACGTCGATGCTCGCCGAGCCTCCGCCACCCGTCAGGGATCTGTCGATGAGTCTGCTCGTGCTGGCGCCTGTCGAGCCTTCGCCAGTCGAGGACCTGTTGATGCCGCCCACGTTGATGACCTGGGAGCCTCCGCTGGCTGTTGCGACGGCACCCAAGAGGGCCGACAGGAGCGCCGAGACTACCAGAACGACCCTCATTCGCGTCACCCCCGTTGACAGATGCACTCCGCCGAGGCATGAAGAGCATGCAGTGTGCCAGCCGACAGTCATCCGGAAAGTTCGTGGCATGGAAGGCTCCTGTGGCTGACGGCCTCCGGGAGTGTTCACTTCTCCGACAGTCTCCCCCACTTGCGCGACGAAGCACGGCTACGGCTTGAGCATCACCTTGATCGCGCGGTCTTCCTTGCGGTCGAAGATCGCGTAGCCGCGCGGTGCGTCGGCGAGCGGGATCGTGTGGGTGATGATCCGCGTGGGGTGGAGGCGTCCGGCCTGGATGAGTCCCATCAGCGGCACGATGTAGTTCCGCACATTGCAGATCCCCATTCTGAGCGTCAGGTCCTTGAAGAAGGCATCCCGCACGGGAAAGCCGATCGACTGCTCGACGTAGACGCCCACCGATGACACCGTGCCGCCGGGACGCACGGCCTGGATGGACTGGGCGAAGGCCACCTCGTGACCCACGCACTCGAGCACGGCGTCTGGCCCGCGACCGCCGGTGATCCTGCGGAGCTGCTCGGCCGGATGGCCGCGGTCGAGATCGACGGGAATGCCGCCCAGCTCCTCGGCCAGCTTGAGCCGGTAGCCCACGCGGTCGACGACAAACACCCTGGCCGGCCCGAAGAGGTGGGCCGACTGCAGCGCCAGGAGACCCACGGGTCCCGCGCCGAAGACGGCGACGCTGTCGCCAGGACGAATGCCGGCGTTCTCGGCGCAGCAGTAGCCGGTGGACAGGATGTCGCCGAGGAAGAAGGCGTCCTCGTCGCCCATGCCCTCGGGCACCGACTCACACATGTGGTCGGCGAAGGGCACGCGGATCCACTCGGCCTGGCCGCCCGGGTACTGCTTGCCGAACCGCCCGCCGAAGACGGCCCGTCCAGTGGTCGCGCACTGGGTGGGCAGCCGCATCCGGCACCACTCGCACTGGCCGCACGAGATCGAGAACGGGGCGACGATCCGGTCGCCCTTCTTGACGCGCGTGACGCCGGCTCCCACCTCTTCCACCACCCCCATGAACTCGTGGCCCATCACCGAGCCGGGCTCGACGAGGGGCGGGGCGCCTGGCGTCGCGCCGCGGCCATGGTACTGGTGGAGGTCCGAGCCGCAGATCGCGCTCATCGTGATCCGCACAATGGCGTCCGTCGGCGCCATCACCGTGGGGTCGGCCACCGACTCCACCCGCACATCTCCCGGTCCGTGCAACGTGATCGCCTTCATGGCCCTGCCCTCCGTCTCTCGGTCTCGTAGTCGACGAGCGCGGCCCCGCCGCGCACGGTGGCCTTCTTGCTCTGCGGCACGATCTCGACGCGCGTGGACTCGAGCGCCCGTCCGAAGGCATAGCGCTGGAGCTGCGAGAGGATGCGCGGCTCGAGGGGCTTGAGCGCTTCCGCCACTCCGCCCGTGACGACGAGACGCTCCGGGTTGAGGCCGTTGACGATCACGGCGAGCCCCGCGCCGAGGGCCCGGCACACCTCGGTGACGAGCTCCTGGCATATGGGGTCAGAGGCGGCCAGCTGGAAGACTTCGTCGGCGGAGACGTCGCGCTTGAGGCGCTCCGTGCCCATGAGCGCGATATCCGTGCCCGAGACGTAGGCCTTGAGACAGCCCTGCCCCCCGCAGATGCAGGCACGGCCGTCGAAATTGATGGGCATGTGGCCGAGCTCGCCGCCGAACCCTCCCTGCCCGCGCAGGAGCCGCCCGTCCAGTATGATGCCGCCGCCCACGCCTGTGCCGATCGCGAGCACCACGAGGGAGCGGGCGCCCTGCCCCGTCCCGAACCTCCACTCGCCCAGCGCCAGCACGTTGACGTCATTGTCCACGTAAACCGGCAGCCCGGTCTGGGCGGCCAGCGTCGCCGCGAGCGGGGCACCCGCCAGCTCCGGCACGTAGTGGATGTCCTGACCGATGACTCCACGCTCGGCGTCGACCGTGCCCGGCACGCCGATGCCGACGCCCTGGACGACGACGCCGAGCGCACGCGCGGCATGGTGCGCCCGCTCGACGACGTCGAGGAGGGTGGCGACGGCGGTACCGGGTCCACGCCTGCGCGTGGGCTCCTGCGACTGGGCCAGGACGTCGCCGTCACGCGTCACAAGCCCCGCTGCCACGACAGTCCCACCCAGGTCCACGCCGATCAATCCCGTCTTCGGCATCAGAAATTCCCGAAGTGAGCGAGGCGAACGCCTTGGCTCGCGACCGCCTGTCTCACCTCGGAACCGGTGAGACCGGCGATCTCCGTCTCGCGCTGCTTGCCGTAGCGGCTGTAGGCGAGATCGGCGTCGAAGTAGCCGGGATGGGTCATGAACTCGGACACGCCCGGAGGCAGCATCCTCAGGTGCTCGAGCGTGCGCTCCCGGGACCAGTAGGGCTCGGGGCCGGACTCGCCCACGAAGTGGTCGGGCGTCCGGATGCGCCGCTGCCGGGCGGCCGCGCGCACAAGGGCGTCCTGGCTCCGCACCGGCACCTTGAGCGCCTGCGCGAAGTCGAGGACCACCTCGAGGATGGGCCGATGGCGGCCCACGTGGTGGTGCGTGTCGAGGTGCGTCGGGAAGCGGCCCATGATGGCCCGGAAGGCGTCGATCTGGCTGCCGAGCTCGATGCGGGCCTCGTCGGTACGGGCGCGCGCCGAGACCTCCCGCGCATCGCGGATGAAGCGCCCCTCCGCGTCGACCAGGGACGCCACGCGCGCGGGGTCGGAGACCGGCACCCCCAGAGTGAGATTCAGATGCACGCCCACGCCCAGCGCCGAGGCCGTGAGCTCCTCGACGAGCGCCGCGGGGATCGCGCGGTTCACGAGCATTGTCGTGCTCGTGACGATGCCGTTCCGGTGGGCCTCGAGGATGCCGCGCGAGACGCCCCCCGTGAGGCCGAAGTCGTCGGCGTTGACGATCAGGACCTTAGCGAGGGTCACCGCACGCGCGCTCCCTGGATCACGAGACGCTCGACCGTCACCGGGATGCCCGCACCGGCCAGCGTCGCCTCGGCGTCGAGGCCCCGGATGTGCTCGAGCCGCTCGTAGCCGATGCGCGGGAAGGCGTGCGTCTCCCGGGCGAGGATCGAGGGCTCGAGTCCGGCCGCCTCGAGGCGCGCGAACGCGCTCTTGGGCCCGAGGAACGCGAAGAGCGTGAAGACGAGCCGTCCGCCCGGTCTGAGGTGGCCGGGAGCGCCCGCGATCACGCGGTCGAGGATGTCCCAGCCGTCCACGCCGCCATTGTCGGCCGCAGCCGCCGCGTCGTCCCGCTCGCGTCCCGGCGGCGTCGGCATCTGGGGCGGGCTCGTGCAGATGAGGTCGAAATGCCGGTCGCCCGCAGGGTCGTAACAGTCGCCCTGGACCACCTCGACCCGATCCCCCACGCCGTTGAGCGCCGCATTCGCGCGCGCGCAGTCGACGGCCGCCGGCACCACGTCGGTCGCCAGCACCCGGCATCCGGCCCGGGCGGCCAGGACCGCGGCGAGGCCGATGCCGGTGCCGATCTCGAGCACGTGCTCGCCAGCACGGAAGTCGAGGTGGCGGCAGAAGAGCAGCGAGCCCGCCTTGGGCGGTTGGACCCCGTCGGCCACGGTGAACTCGCAGCCGCGGTAGCGGAAGAGGAGTACGCCCTCGTGCCCCGTCACGGTTTCCCCATCACCCTCCGGAAGTACAGGCGCAGCGCCTCCTTCAACTGCGCGCGCGCCCCGGCCGCGGTTTGCGCGTCTTCCAGCGTTTCCAAGTCGAGCTGGAGCGGCACGCCCTCCTTCTTGACGCCGTCGAGCTCGGCGGTGAGCCCGCAGCGCTCGTCGGACTCGGTGAAGACGATCTTGGCGCGCGTGAAGCTCTTGTCGTCCTGGGCGATCTGCTCGATGGTCTCGGTCAGCAGGCGCTTGATCGCCTCCTGATCCGGTCCCATCACGGTCGAGAACGCAGAGGTGAGGCTGATGTCGGCCATTCAGGTCTCCGGCTCGTAGACTTTCAGGATATCGGCGTGCGTCTTGGCGGCATTGGCCCGGATGGCGAAGCTGGAGCCTCCGTGGGTTGCCATGTTAGATCCCGGCCGCCGCGGCGTCGTGGAACGGGTCGAGTCCGGCCTCGAGCCCCTTCCTCGTGACGCGGATCGCGACGGGGCGCGAGAAGTAGAGCGTGCCGGGGTCCGCGCGCTTCGGCACCACGGGATGACCCATCTTCGCGAGCGCCTTGAGGGAGCCGTCGCCCACGCGATCGTCGACCCAGAGCTCGCCGCCCTCCGTGTGAAGCCGCGGCGCCTCGATGGCCGCCTGCGGCCCGTCGCCCAGATCGACCATGTTCGCGATCACCTGCGGGATGGCGGAGACGATCTTGCGGCCTCCCGGCGCGCCCATGGCCAGGTAGGGCTTTCCCTGCTTGAACCCGAGCGCCGGCACCATGTTGACCAGCGGCCGCTTGCCAGGCGCGACCGAGTTGACGCGCCCCGGCTCCGGGTCGAACCAGATCATGCCGTTCTGGAGCAGGATGCCCGTGTCCGGCACGACCACCCGCGAGCCCCAGAGGGAGACCGCCGTATTGGTGAGCGAGACCATGTTGCGCTGGCGGTCCACGGCGCAGAGATGCGTGGTGCAGTCGGCCGCACGGCCACCGAGCTCGAAGCGCCACGGGTCGGGCGCGGGGCGTGAGCTCCGCGGCGCCATCGTCTTGAGGCCGGCGGCGACGCTGGCCGCATAGTCCCGCGAGACGAGCGCCTCCCACGGCGACTTCACGCGTAGGGCGTCGCCCAGATGCTCGAGCCTGTCGAGGAAGGCCCTGCGAACCGCCTCGGCCCGCAGGTGCAGGCCGCCGGCCGTCTTCCAGCTCGTGCGCGCCTTCGGAAACTGGGCCAGGATGTTGAGCGTCTCGAGGGCCGTCGTCCCGCCGGTCGCGCCCGGCGAGAAGGCGAGCTCGAGACCGCGGTAGTGACCGCTGAGCGCGGGCAGCACGCGGGGGGCGTAGCGGGCGAGATCGTCCCGGGTCAGCATGCCTCCCCGGACCCACATCTCCTCGTGGATGGCCTGCGCGATGGCGCCCGTGTAGAAGACGGCCGGGCCTTCCTTGGCGAGCAGCCTGAGGCTCCGGGCGAGGTCGGGCTGGCGGAAGATCTCGCCGTCGCCGAGCGCGGGCGTCCGGTAGATGTAGTGCCCGTCCCGCAGATAGTTCCTGGCCGTGGCGGGAAAGGCGGCCAGCTCCTGGCAGAAGATCGCGGTGGTGAGCGCCACGTACCAGTCAGGCACGAAGCCGTCCTCGGCGAGCTTGATGGCGGGCGCCGCCACATCGGCCAGATCCATGGTCCCCCAGCGCTCGAGAGCCAGGCAGAGGCCCGCGACCGAGCCGGGCACGGCGACCGAGCGCGGCCCGAAGACGTTCGCGTCGTCCACGACGCGCCGCCACGGGAAGAGTCCGGTGGAGACGCCCTCGCCCAGCTCGTAGCAGGTCTCGTGCGCCGCGGCGGGAGCCTCGACGTTGAAGTCCACGCACAGCGTCTCGCCGCGCCTGGCGAGATGGACGAGCATGGTCCCGCCGCCCGCCAGCGAGGACATGAACGGTTCGACGACAGGCATCGCCAGGGCCGTCGCCACCGCGGCGTCCACGGCATTGCCGCCGCGCTTGAGGATCGACGCGCCCACGAGGGCGCCCAGCGGGTGCTCGGCCACCACCATGCCCCGGGGCGCGAGCGGCGTGCGCTTCGTCGCGGACAGCGTCGAGCGGATCATGCGGCCTCCTTGAGGAACTCGAACGGGTGGAGCCGGCAGCTCCAGACGCCGGCGTCGTTCTGGATGAGGAAGCAGACACGGACGGCGGCCCCCGCATGCGCCGTCCAGAGAAAGGCCGCGGCATCCTCGGCTTCCCCGCACGCATCGCAGACCCAGGCGATGCCGAAGTGCTCGGGCGCCTCGAGGGCGACCGCGTGGGCCTCGGGCGTGACGAAGAGCGGCCGCTCGCCGGGCAGGAAGGCGCCGATATCGGCCAGGTACGGCAGCACGGGCCGCCCGCCGACGGCGCGCCAGCCATCCACCACCTCCAGCGCCGGCGCCAGCGCCGAGACGCTGAGCCACTCGAGCGAGGGGTTCAGCGCGCCTCGAGCGAGCGCGCAGCTCGAGAGGAACTCGCGCAGCTCACCCAGGCCGGCCTGCCCGCGGTAGAGCCGGGCCGCGAAGTCGCCGCGGTCGGCCGGCGCCAGAAGAAAGTGCGGCGAGGCGGGTGCGGTGTCGAGGGCTGGGCCGGCGATCTCGTACACCGGCACGCCGTCGGGGCTCTCTCCACGCCCGCTATACCACAGGAGGGTGGCGGCGTCCCCGGGCGCGATCCATTGTGGGTGCTCGGCCGTGACAGGTTTCAACGCGCACGAAGTGTACCATTCGCAAGCGCCGGAAAATGGACAGGCTAGTCGTCGTCGCCCCTGTCCCACTTCCCCCGCCGCCGGACAATGTCCACCACGGCCTTGTCATCGAAGTAGAGGACCCAGCCGAGGGGATAGACCCAGGCTTCCTTGGCCTTGCCGGCGATCTGCGTCCACTGGTGCCGGGCCAGCGAAGCCATCAGCGCCGGGTCGATGGTCCGCTCGTCCGGGTCGTCGAGCAATGCCTCCACCTCGCCCTTGGTGCTGCCGGGCGTCACCTGCCGCCAGAAGCGAAAGTCGCTGTAGCGCTGCTCGTTCTGCAGCTCCGGGTGCTCGCGAAGATACTTGAAGACGCGCTCCTCGAGACGGTCATCGAAGTGCCGCTTCTCGTCGAAGGTGGGCTCGCGGCCATTGGCCGCGAAGGAGCGGACGATGTTCAGCTCCGCGGCGATCGGGCCGCGCGAGGTCCGCTCGATACTGATGACCTTGGGCGTCGCGCACGCGCCGGCGAGCGCAGCCAGGAGGATCACGCCAGCCACCCGCACGACACGTCCCATGGACGCCTCCTTGTCAGATGAGCGCGGATTCGAGCACGATGCCGCGGTCTACCACCCGGGCCGCCCGGATCAGCATCGCCTGGACTGCCGGCGGCACCTCGGGCGACTCGCCCAGCTGCCGCAGCACGTCGATCAGCCGCCGCATCGCGCGGATCAAGTCACCCTCGTGACCTCCGAAGGACTCCTCCACGATGCCGGTCCAGTCGTCTTCGCCCGAGGCCCAGCGGAAGACCGAGGGCATGAAGCCCGTGGAGATGCCCACGGGCATGGGCAGGTGGTGGTGGTGCTGGACCTCGAGCACGGTGCGGGCCACGGCTTCCAGGTCCTGGAGCTTGCGCTTGAGCTTGGGGCGCTTCTTCAGAAAGAGGCGCGCGACGGCCGAGTCGCCTGAGCGCGATTCCTCGATGAGGCAGGAGCAGAGGGCCGCCGCCTCGGCGAGCGTCGTGTCCTCGAGGATGCCGCGGTCCACCACCTCGGCGATCAGGAGCTCATTGTCGTGCCGGAGGCCCGCGATCAGCTGGCCCTTGGTCAGGAGCTTGCCGTCCTGGACGGCGCCGAATCTCTCGAGCACGGCCACGACGCGGCAGAACTCCTGCCAGTAGGCGTTCTTGAAGGCGTCGAGCATCTCCCGCTTCTGACCGAGGCGCCCCTCGAGCGCCTCGAGCCCCTTCCAGGCGTGATCGCAGCGAGTCTGGCTGCCCCACGGACAGCGGTGACACTCGATCGACGCGAGCGTCCCTTCCGGCCCCAGGGTCCGCTCGCGCTCGACGAGCACGGGAATCGAGAGGCCTTCGAGCTGCTCGGACAGGCTCCGCGTGCGCCGCTCCCAGTCGCGCGGCAGATGCAGCGGAGGCGTCTGCCAGAAGATCTTCTTCATATTCCCTTCCTTCATCTGGACCGTGACGCCGTGGGGCAGGAGCACCGTGATGAGCACGCGGTGGCGCCGCCTGTCGACGCCGCAGATGAGCCCGAGTGACGCACCGCTCTTGCGCCTCACCAGCGCCAGGCGCCCCGGCTCGGCGTCGGCGGCGGAGCGCCCGCCGCGACCGCCCTTGCCCCGGGCCATCCGCTGCTGCTCCACCTGGGCGCGCAGCGCGCGGTAGCGACCGATCCTCGAGAAATCGCCGCACGGGGCAGCGAAGCGTCGGCCGTCCTCGACGGCCGACTCGAGGCCTGCCACCTCGGCCTCGAGGCCGCGGATCTTCTTCAGGTTCTGGTACTGGCCGAAGGAGGACTCGACCGTGCGCCGGATGGTCGCCATGTCCTGCCCGGTCGCCAGCAGCAGCGCCACCGAGCTGTACCCGAGCTTGAACTGGCTGAGCACGGGCTCGGGCGGCCCGTCGACCACGCGTATCATGTCCTCGAGCCCGTCGCGGACGTCGAGCGCCATGACGCACTTGCCTTCCGGGTCGATGCCGCGGCGGCCCGCCCGGCCGGCCATCTGCGTCAGCTCGTTGTGCGTGAGCGACCGGAAGCCGCGGTCCGTGCGCTTGGTCAAGGACTGCAGCACCACGCTCTTCGCCGGCATGTGGATGCCGAGCGACATCGTCTCCGTCGCGAAGACGACCTTGCAGAGCCCGCGCTCGAAGAGGAGCTCGATCAGGCGCTTCACGCTCGGCAGCACGCCCGCGTGGTGGAGCCCCACGCCCATGCCGAGCGCCTGGAAGATGGTCTGGTTGAGCGGAGATTCGGCCATGGTCGGGTTGTCCGCGACGGCCTCGCGGATGGCCTCGTCCACCTGTTGCTGCTGGCTCTTCGTGAGCAGCGGCTTGCCCTCGGCCAGCACCGTCTCCATCGCTCGCTCGCAGCCGGCGCGGCTGAAGATGAAGTAGATGGCGGGCAGCCATCCGCGCGACTCGAGCTCGTCGAGCATCACCGTCGGGTCCACCACGCGGCGCGTGTACCAGCGGCCCTTGTCCAGCTGGCCGCCGTCGCGCTCCGCGCCGAGGAGGCGCACGTCGCCCTGTCGCACGGACTCGTAGGTGTGGATCTCGCCCGAGAGGTCGGCGATCAGATACTGGAGCGGCACGCTCCGATGCGGATGCGTGATCGGCACGATCGGACGATGGACGAGACTGATCCAGTCCGCGATCTCGCCGATGTTCCGGACCGTGGCGGAGAGCCCGACCAGCGCCACCTCCTTCGGCGCGTTGACGATGATCTCCTCCCACACCGTCCCTCGTCCTTCGTCGCCCATGTAGTGGCACTCGTCGAGGACGACGAACTCGAGGCTGTCGAGGCCGCCCGCGTAGAACATGTTGCGCAGGATCTCGGTGGTCATCACGATCACGGCGGCGCGCGTGTTGACCTTGACGTCGCCCGTGAGGATGCCCACGCGGTCCTGGCCGAACTGGCGGCAGAAGTCGGCGTACTTCTGGTTGGAGAGCGCCTTCAGCGGCGTCGTGTAGGCGATGCGGCGGCCACGCGCGAGCGCCGTGTGGATGGCGAACTCGGCGACCAGGGTCTTGCCCGAGCCGGTAGGCGCCGACACGATGACGGACTTGTCGTCGATGATGGCGGCGATGGCGTCCAGCTGGAAGCGGTCGAGCCTGAACGGGTAGCGGGCCTTGAACGACTGGAGCAGGTCGTCTGTCACCTCCGGCGCCCCCTCGACGCCTCTCGAGCGTAGCATGGTCTTGCGGCGCCGTGAAATCCCGCTTAGGCTGTCGGCATGAAGCTGACCGGCAAGGTCGCGTTGATCACCAACGTGAGCGAGTTCATGGGGCCAGCCATCACCGAGGAGTTCTGCCGCGAAGGAGCCTCGGTCGCCCTGCACGACACGAGCCGCGCCGCGATCAAGCCCCTGGCCGCCATCGCCCAGGGGTTGGGGCGCGAAGTGCTCGCGCTCGCCGCGGACCTCACCCGCCCTGCCGAGGCCGACCGCGTGGTGGACGCCGTCGTCGCCCGCTTCGGGCGGCTCGACATTCTCGTCAACAACAGCGCCAGTCCTCCGACCGGCAGCCCGACCGAGCAGGTCACGGACGAGCAGTGGCGCGGCATGATGACGCGGCTGCTCGACGAGCCTTTCTACTGCCTGCGCGCCGCGCTCCGGGTGATGCGGCCGGCCAAGCGGGGCAAGATCATCAACATGTCCTCGGCCGCGGCCTTTCCCGGTCTGGCCAACTACGCCGCCTACAGCGCGGCGCGCGCCGGCGTCAACGGGCTGACCAAGGCCGTCGGTCGCGAGGTCGCGCGCGACGGGATACAGGTCAATGCCATCGCGCAGAACTACGTCGAGAACCCGACGTACTTCCCGCCGGAGCTGGTGGGCGACCCCAAGGCGCTCGCGCGCATGGTCAAGAACATCCCGGCGGGACGGCTCGCGCGCAGCGAGGAGTCGGCCAGGCTCGCGGTCTACCTGGCCTCGGATGACGCCGACTTCTTCGTCGGCCAGGTCGTGCCCTTCGCGGGTGGCTGGGTGACGCCGTGATCGTCTCGCAGGTCACGATCATCGCGGCCGACGACTACATGGCGCGGCGGGCCGCCCACCGCGAGGCGCACCTGGGACGGATCACCGAGCTCCGCCGGCTCGGCTTCGTGATCGGTGGCGGCCCGTCACCCGACGGCAAGACCGCCGAGCTCGTGTACCGCTCGCCGCAGGAGGGCGACCTGACGCGGCTGATCGAGGAGGACCCGTACTGGACCGGCGGCGTGTGGACGACGTGGCGGCCCCGCGAGTTCTCCCAGTTCCTCGAGCCCTGGGAGATGCCGCCGCTGGTGACGGACGGCTCGCGGGCGGTGACGATCGTCGAGGGCCTGGCGCCCGACGTCGAGATGGCCTCCTTCGCGCTCATCGAGGCTCGCGGCGCGGGCCGCATGGCCTTCGGCGGCTTCTTCCCTGGCGGCGCCACGTGGGCGCTCATGCGCTCCACCGACGCGGACAAGGTGGTGGCGGAGCTCACGGAGACCGGTTTCTGGACACCCGGCACCCTCGCCGCGCGTCCGCTGCTCCACGTGCTGTAGATCCCGACGGGCTGGAGGGCACCGTGACGACGCCGAGCCACCGCGATCTGATCCTTGACCAGTTCAGCCGCCAGGCGGTGCCCTTCTCGACCGCGGCCGGCATCAAGGACGAAGAGGCGCTCCGCCTGATCGTCGAGTTCACCGGCGCGGGGCCAGAGGACACCGTGCTCGACGTCGCCTGCGGCGGCGGCCTCGTCGTCTGCGCCTTCGCGCGGGTCGTCCGTCACGCGACCGGCATCGACCTCACGCCGGCGATGATCGCGCGCGCGCGGACGCTCCAGGCCGAACAGGGGCTCACCAACGTCAGCTGGAGGCATGGCGACGTCCTGCCGCTGCCCTGGCCCGACGGCACGTTCTCCATCGTCACCTCACGCTTCGCGTTCCATCACTTCCTCGACCCGGGAGCCGTGCTCGCGGAGATGACGCGCGTCTGCGCGCCCAGGGGCCGGGTGGTGGTCATCGACACCGAGGCCTCACCCGATGCCGTCAAGGCCGCCGAGTTCAACCGGATGGAGAAGCTGCGCGACCCCTCGCACGTGCGTGCCATGTCGCTCGTGGAGCACCGCGGCCTGTTCAGCCAGGTGGGGCTGCCGACGCCGCGCGTGACCGGCTACCCCCTCGAGGGCGAGCTCGAAGGCCTGCTCTCGCGCTCCTTCCCGCTGCCCGGCGACGCCGACAAGATCCGCGAGATCTTCTCGGCCTCGCTGGGCGACGATCGCCTGGGCATTCCCATGTCACGGGAGGGCGACCGCATCCGCTATGCCTATCCCGTGGCCGTCCTCGTCGCCGACAAGCCGGCCCGCTAACCCGCCGTCCGGCCCGCACGGGGCCCATTCGCCGTCAGAGCCCCCTACAATTCGGTTGACACAATAACTATAATTAGGTATACCTAACGAGTCCTCACTCACTCCACGGAGGCAGGCTGGATGAGCAGGCTGATCAAGGCAGGGATGGCGGCGCTTCTCCTGGTGGCTGCGCTCGTGACGGCGCCGCCCGCCGGGGCCCAGGCCCCTCAAGAGATCCCGCTCGTGATCGAGAAGAACCGGTTCCAGCCCGAGACCATCAAGGTCAAAGCCGGTGCGCCGTTCGTGCTGATCATCACGAACAAGGACAAGGGGCCGGAGGAGATCGACATGGCCCAGCCGCGGATCGAGAAGGTCATTCCCGCGGGCAAGACCGTGCGCCTCAAGATGCCGGCCCTCAAGCCGGGCAAGTACCCCTTCGTGGGCGAGTATCACTCCGAGACGGCCAAGGCCACGATCGTCGCCGAGTAGATCGCCGGACACACGCATGGGCGCCACCTTCGTCGTCACGCTGCGCGAGGCCTTCGAGGCCGCGCTGATCTTGGGCATCGTCTACAGCTATCTCCAGAAGATCGGGGCTCGCGACGGTTACCGGTACGTGACGTGGGGCGGGGCGCTGGGCCTGCTGTTGAGCGTGGCCATGGGAATGGCGGTGAGCTACCTGTCTGGCCCGCTGCTCGACGTCGGCCCCGAGATCATCACCGTGGTCGTCATCTTCGCGGCCGTTGGACTGCTCACCTGGCACGCGTGGTGGATGCAGCAGCACGCCCGGCTCATCAAGGGACACGTGCAGCACCGGATCGACGAGGCCCGGGCCCGCAATCGCCTGTGGGTGGTCGGGCTCATCGCCCTCACCGGCGTCTTCCGCGAGGGGGCGGAGACCGTGCTCTTCCTCTGGGGCATCATGACGCAGGCGGGCGCCGGGGCCGGATGGAGCAGCGTGGCGGGGGGTGTGGCCGGCGTGGGAGCGGCCGCCGCGCTCGGCTGGGCTATCTTCCGGGGGGGCAAGCACGTGAGCCTATCCCGCTTCTTCAGCCTCACCACCGCCTTCATCATGCTGCTGGCCGCCGGCCTGTTCAGCGGCGGCGTCGGCAGGCTGCAAGGCCTGGGAATTCTGCCCCTGGCGGAGCCGCTCTGGGACACCTCCTGGCTGCTGAGCGACAGGAGCCTCGCCGGCGGCTTCCTCTCTGGCCTCGTCGGGTACCGGTCGCAGCCGTCCCTCCCCGAGGTCTGCGCCTACCTCGCATACCTGATCGTCGCGGGAACGCTCCTCTTCGGGCGCCGGACCCCGGCCGCCGTCGGTCTGGCAGACGCGACCCGGCCATGATCGTCTGTCTCTGCCGCGGTGTCTCGGAGGCGGCCCTCGAGCTGGCCATCGCCAGGGGTGCGAGCACACGCGAGGAGCTCGCGCGAGCGTGCGGAGCCGGCCAAGACTGCCGGGCCTGCTGCCCCCTGCTCGAGAGCCTGCTTGAGCGGACGTCGCGGCGAGTCTACGAGTGCGCGACCGCATCAGACTAACGCCCGGGAAGCCGCCACGATGAGAGGCCACGATCAAGTCCTGAGCCTGCTGAACGATGTGCTCACCGCCGAGCTGACCGCCATCAACCAGTACTTCATCCACGCGCGGATGTGCGAGCACTGGGGCTATGAGCGACTCTGGAAGAAGGTGAAAGCGGAGTCGATCGGCGAGATGCGCCACGCCGACCAGCTGATCGAGCGCATCCTCTATCTCGAGGGCGTACCGAATCTGCAGCGGCTCGGCAAGGTGAACGTGGGACAGACCGTGCCAGAGCAGCTGCGGCTCGACCTGGAAGTGGAGCGGGCCGCCATCCAGACGCTCAACCAGGGCATCGAGCTCTCCCGCAGCCACGGCGACAACGGAACCCGCGAACTGCTGGAGGACATCCTCAAGTAGAGGAAGAGCACGCGAATTGGATCGAGACTCAGCTCGAGCTCATCAAGCAGGTAGGCGAAGCGCACTACCTCTCGCAGCAGATCAGGGAGGAGAGCGAGTGACCGAGAAGGCCGCGGATACTCCGCCCGTCCGTCCGGCGGGCGGGGGCGCTCCGGGGTCGGCGCGTATCGTGAGCGCGGAGCTCTTCCGGGGGAGACGGGAGGTCGTGATCGTTCACCTCGGTCAGGAGTACAGGCTGTTCATCACGAAAGCGAACAAGCTGCTCCTGACGAAGTAGCATTGAGCGGCGCGCGCCGGCGCGGTAGAATCCACGCGCCGATGCGCCTCCTGCCCGAGCTCGTCTATGCCGACGGCCGCTTCCAGCCCGGGCTCGCCGTGGACGTGGCGGACGGGCGCATCGCCGCCGTCGCGCCGGCCGTGGACGCGACGGGCGGCGTGCCGCTCCCAGGCAGGGCGCTCCTCCCCGGCACCGTCAACACGCACTGCCATACCTTCCAGTCGCTGTTGCGCGGGCTCGGCGACGATCTCGACTTCATGGTCTGGCGGGATCGTGTCCTCTATCCCTACTCGACGCGGCTCGACCGCGAGGGCATCTACCTCGGGGCGGCCTTCGCCTTCGCCGAGATGCTGCTCCACGGGGCGACGACGTGCGTGGACTTCTTCTATCTGCACGATGGAGGCAACGACAACGCCGAGGCCGTCATCCAGGCGGCGCGCGACGTGGGCATCCGGCTGGTCCTGGCCAGGACCATGTACGACTGGGAGGGGGCGCCGGCGCGCTTTCGCGAGACACCGGCCGACGCGGCGAGGCGGACGGCCGATCTCATCGGGACGCATGCGCGGGACGCGCTGGTGCGGGTGCAGCCAGCGCCGCACAGCCCGCACGGCGCCTCGCCAGCCATGATCCGCGCCGGCTTCGAGGTCGCCCAATCGGCGGACACTCCCTTCCACATCCACGTCGCGGAAGGGCGGTACGAGGGCGCGCGCACCCTGGCGGAGCATGGCGCCACGCCGATCCGGTACCTCGACAAGCTTGGCGTGCTCGGGGAACGCATGATCGGCGTCCACTGCGTCTGGCTCGACGACGACGAGGTCCGGCTGATGGGCGAGCGCGGAGCAGGTCTGGCGTACTGCCCGTCGTCGAACATGATCCTGGGCGACGGCATCACCCGGATCACGGAACTCCTCGACGCCGGCGTGCGCATCGGCCTCGGCACCGATGGCGGCTGCACCAATAACCGCCTCTCGGTCTTCGAAGAGATGCGCATGGCGGCGCTGCTCCAGAAGGTGCGTCACCTGGACGGCACGCGGCTCCCTGCCGAGCGCGCGTTCGCCATGGGGACCCTCGACGGCGGCCGGCTGCTCGACCTACAGGCCGGCGACATCCGGCCGGGACTGCTCGCCGACCTGGTCACGGTGGACCTCGGGCATCCCTCGCTCCAACCGCCCACCAGGCTGCTCAAGAGCGTGGTGTACGCGATGTCGCCCCAGGCGGTGAGCGACGTCTGGGTGCATGGCCGTCAGGTCGTGCAGGCGCAGAGGCTCGCCACCCTCGACCAGGACGCCCTGATGGCGCGGGTCGCCGCGCTCACCCGCGGCTGGGCGACGGCATGAGCCACCCGCTCGACGCGGTGGTGATCGAGACGGGGCAGGCGCCGCACGCGACGATCATCTGGCTGCATGGGCTCGGCGCCGACGGCCACGACTTCGAGCCCATCGTGCCTGAGCTGGGCCTCCCGGCGATGCTCTCGCTGCGCTTCGTCTTCCCGCACGCGCCGCTCCAGCCGGTCACGATCAATGGCGGCGCCGTCATGCGGGCCTGGTACGACGTCACCAACGACGGCCGTCAGGATGCGCCCGGCATCCGCGCCTCCCAGGCGCGGGTCGAGGCCCTCATCGCCGCCGAGCGAGAGCGCGGGCTCGGCGCAGGCTCGATCGTCCTCGCGGGCTTCTCCCAGGGAGGCGCTGTCGCGCTGCACGCCGGCCTGCGCCATCCGGAGCGGCTGGCCGGCATTCTCGCGCTCTCCGCCTACCTGCCGCTGGCCGAGACGCTCGCCGCCGAGGCGAGCCCCGCCAACCGCTCCGTCCCCATCCTGATGTGCCACGGCACGCAGGATCCGGTGATCCCGCTTTCCTGGGCCTCTCGATCTCGCGACGCCCTGAGGGCGCTGGGCTACGCCGTGGACTGGCGGCAATATCCGATGCCCCACGGCATCTGCGCCGAGGAGATCGCGGACGTCGGCCGCTGGCTTCGGAGCATCATCGCCACGGCCTAGACCGCCCCCTCACCCTGCCCTCTCCCCCAGTGGGGGAGAGGGATCAGAATGAAGCGAGAATGTTCTTTGCCCTCTCCCCCGCAGCGGGAGAGAGGGCAGGGTGAGGGGGCCTCCGTGGGCCTATCGCTCGGATGTGAGCAGCCGCAGCGCGTCGTCGTGCAGCAGACCGTTGGTGGCCAGCACGCTGCCGCTGTAGATGTCGGGCCTGCCGGCGAAGTCGGTGAGGCGGCCGCCCGCCTCCTCGACCAGGATCTTCATCGGCGCCACGTCCCAGGGCTTGAGATCGGCCTCGGCGTAGATCTCACCCTTGCCCGCCGCCACGAGACAGTAGCCGTAGTAGTCGCCGAAGCCGCGCTGGCGCGAGGTCGCGTCCACGAGCCGCTCGAAGCCCTTCCAGTAGCCCGCTGTCCTCAGAAGATTGAGGGCCGAATGCAGGAGGAAGGCCTCGCTCAGCGTGGCGCAGGGCGACACGTGGATCCGCTCCCCGTTCGCCCAGGCGCCCTCGCCCCTGCGCGCCCAGAACGTCTCGCCGCTGACGGGATTGTGAACGACGCCCGTCGTCACCTGCCCGTCCTCCTCGAGCGCGATCAGCACGGCCCAGATGGGGATGTGCCGGACGAAGTTCTTGGTGCCGTCGATCGGGTCGATGATCCACCGGCGCGCCGTCGATCCCTCCTGCCCGAGCTCCTCACCGAGAAAGCCCGTGTCCGGAAAGGTCCGCGTGAGGATCGAGCGGATGGCCTCCTCGGCCTCGCGGTCGGCCTGGGTCACGGGTGTCCGGTCCGCCTTGATGGTGATCTCGAAGCCGCCGCGGTAGTAGCGGAGCGCGATCTCGCCGGCGGCGCGAGCCGCCTCGAGCGCCGCGGCGACCGTCGGGTGCATCACTCCCACTCGCCCCGCTCCTCGAGCACCTCCTTGAAGACGCGCAGGGCCTCGACCACCACCGGCATGCCGCCGTACGTCACCTGCTGGAAGATGACCTCGGCGACCTCCTGGCGCGTGGCTCCGACATTGAGCGCCGCGTGGAGATGAGCGCGCACTTCGCGCTCCCGGTTCAGCACGGTCAACGACGCGACGGCGCAGAGCTCCCGCTGCTTCTGGGAGATGACCTCGCGGCTGTAGAGCTTGCCCGTGAAGAAGAGCGAGAGCTCGCGCGCGAGCTCCTTGTCGAACTTCTTCCACGTCTCGAAGCCGGTGCCGCCCTTGACGCTGTGAAAGAGCATCCGGGCAGTCTTCCGCGTCCTGTCCTTGAGGGCCTCGTCCATCACGGATCTCCTATGGGAATAGGGGGTGGGACGGCTACCGCTCGCCGCCCCGCAGCGCCCGCGCCACGATGTCGCGGATCTCGGGGACCGAGAAGGGCTTCGACAGCCGCGGCCGGCCGCTGTCGATGAGGAAGTCGGCCATGGACACGCTCAGCGCATCGCCGGTGATGAAGACCAGCCGCCCGAGGAGCTCGGGGCGCCGTTGCCGGAGCTCGCGGTACAGGCCGGGACCGTCGAGCGTCGGCATCCGGAGGTCGCACAGGATGAGATCGTACTCGCGCTCGTCCAGCATGGTCAATGCCACCGCGCCGTTCTCCGCGCTGTCGACCTGGTGGCCCTCCGCCGACAGGATCTCGACCAGCAGGCTCGCGATGTCGAGCTCGTCGTCGATCACGAGGATGCGCCGCGGGCCCACCGTGTCCCCCGGCTTGGGCTGGCCGGGAGTCTGCGTGCGCTCGATCGGCAGGTCCGCGGGCAGCTCGATGGTGAACGTCGTGCCGCGGCCCGGCTCGCTCTCCACCTGGATGCGTCCTTCGTGGCTCTCGACGATACCCTGGCAGAGCGAGAGGCCGAGGCCCGTTCCCTGCCCCTCCGGTTTGGTGGTGAAGAAGGGCTCGAAGATGCGCTCCCGCACCTCGGGCGACATGCCGGGCCCGGTGTCCGCGACGGCGATCCACGCGCGGCCACCGCCTGCGGCCATCCCCGTGGTCACGGTGAGGACACGCGGCTGCCCGTGGTCGCGCATCGCCTGGTGGGCGTTCGAGACGAGGTTGACGACGACCTGGTGGAGCTGGTGCCCGTCGGCCCAGAGGAGCGGCAGCTCTGGATCGAGGCGGAGATCGACCTCGATGGTGTCCACCCGCAGGCCATAGGCCAGCAGCTCGACCGCATCGCGCGCGACCTGGTTGAGGTTCACCGACTGGCGCTCGGACGGACGCTGGCGGGCAAGGTCGAGGAAGTTCTTCACGATCCGCGCGCATCGGTCGGCCGCCTCGACCACGCGCTGCAGATCCTGCGCGCCCGCGCCGCTTCCGATTCGCTCCCGGAGGAGCGCGGCGCGCCCCATGACCACGGCCAGCGGATTGTTGAGCTCGTGGGCGACTCCCGCCAGGAGATAGCCGAGCGAGGCGATCTTGTCCCGCTGGGCCAGGGCCTCCCGCTGGAGGCGGATCTGCTCCTCGGCCTGCCTGCGCTCGGTCAGGTCGCGCGCATTGACGATGAGCTCGATGCGCGAGCCGCTCCGCCCCACGGTCCGCGCGAAGCCCTCGAGGATGCGCCAGGAGCCGTCGCGGTGGCGGAACCTGGTTTCGAACGGCGTGGTCTGGCCCAGCTCGCGCGCCGCCACCGCAAAGAGGGCGCGGAGCCGCGCGATGTCCTCAGGATGGACGAAGTCGAAGAGAATCCGTCCCACGAGCGCGCCCGATGCGTAGCCCAGCACCCGCTGGGCCGCCGCGCTCACGTAACGCAGCCGCCCGTCCGGCCCCAGGACGGCGATGACGTCCGAGACGTTCTCGATGAGCGAGCGGAACTGCTCCTCGCTGCGCTGGAGCTCGGCCAGCGCGCGCTTCCGCTCGGTGATGTCCTCGGCCGCGCCGTCGTAGCGGACCGCGCCGGTCCGCGATTCACGGACGGCCTGGAAGTTCAAACTAGCCCAGATGGTGGTGCCGTCCTGGCGGCGCATCTCGACCTCGAACTCCCGTACCGCCTCGCCCCGGTCGAGCATCGCCTGCCACCGGTGGCGGTCCGCGGGATGGACGTAGAGCTCGCCCGTGCTGGCGCGGAGCAGGCCCTCGCGGTCGCTGTAGCCGAACATCCGCACGGCCGCGGGGTTGGCGTCCAGGATTTGCCCGGTGGGCGTCATGCGAAAGAGCCCGACCGGCACGGTCTCGAAGAGCGACCGCAGGCGCGCCTCGGCCGCCAGCACGGCCTTGCGCTCGTCGACGTGCTCCAGGGCGGAGCGGACGGCGGCGCGCAGCCGGATGAAGTGCTTGGGAGACTTGAGGATGTAGTCATCAAGCCCCTTCTTCATGGCTTCGACCGCGATCTCCTCGCTCCCGGTGCCCGTGAACATCAGGACGGGAACGTCGGGCCAGCGGCCCTTGGCGGCGGCGAGGACATCGAGCCCCGTCTTCCATCGGAGCTGATAGTCGGTGATGACGAGGTCGAAGCCCCCGGCCTCTAGCGCCGTCTCGAGCTCTTCCGGCGAGGTGATCTCGACGGCCTCGAGCGCGGTCACCTCGCGGCGCAGCTCGCGGAGCACGAGGGCCCGGTCGTCCGGATTGTCGTCCACGATCAACAGACGCAGGGGTTCGCGCATGCCGGCTCAGGCCTGGGGGAGCTCGGGCTTCTCGTTGAGAAGCACCCAGTAGTGGTTGATCGTCCGGATCATGTCGAGCAGCGCGTCGAAGGCGACCGGCTTGACGAGGTACGAATTGCAGCCGAGGTCGTAGGCGCGGTTGACGTCTCCGCTCTCCCGGGACGAGGTTAGCACGACCACGGGCAGCCGCTTGAGCGGCGACTCGCGCCGGAGCCAGGCGAGTACCTCGAGCCCGGATCTCCGCGGCAGCTTCAGGTCGAGCAGCATCAAGATGGGGGCCGGGTGCAGCGCGCGATCGGCGAAGGGCGGGCTGCCGGCCAGATACGCGACCGCCTGATCGCCATCCGTCACCACCCGGATGGGGCTGGCGATCCTCGCCTGGCGAAAGGCCCGCTGGATCAGGAGCGCGTCGTCGGGACTGTCCTCCACCAGCAGAATGTCGGACGAGACGGCGGTCATGCGACGGGCGCGGCCTCCTTGAGGTCCACCCAGAACTGGCTGCCGTGGCCCGGTATCGATTCGACACCGGCGCGCCCGCCCAGACGCTCGGCGCCGGCGCGGACGATGGCGAGCCCGATGCCGGTGCCTGGGTAATGCTCCCGGCCATGCAGCCGCTCGAACGGCAGGAAAATGCGCTCCTGATGCTCGGGCGCGATCCCGATCCCGTTGTCCTGCACCCAGAGGCGGACCGACGGGCCTCGACGCTCGGCGCGAACGCTGAGCATGGGGATCTGGCCGGCCGGCACGAACTTGAGGGCATTCGAGAGCAGATTGACCAGGATCTGGGTCAGCGTGCCCGCATGCGCCAGCACCGCGGGGAGCGGCCGCACGACCGCCACCTCCGCCCGCCGCTCCTTAAGCTCGGACGCGATGCCCGCGAGCACGTCGTCGACGAGCGTCTCGAGATCGACGGCCTTGAGCGTCAGCTCCGCGCGGGTGAGCCGACTGTACACGAGGAGGTCCTGGATGAGACCGTCCATGAGCTGGGAGGCGGCCACGATGCGCTTGGCGTAACCGTGACCGACGTCGTCGAACCGGTCGCCATAGTCCTCGATCAGCGCCTGGGCGAAGCCCTGCATGGCCCGGAGGGGAGCGCGGAGGTCGTGGGACACCGAGTAGGTGAAAGCGTCGAGCTCCTGGTTGACGGCGTCGAGGCGCGCGACCTGGGCCTCCAGGGCCTGGTTGAGCGACCGGACACTCTCGTCGGCCTGCTTGCGATCCGTGATGTCGACGATCATGCCCTCGATGCGGCCTTCGCCTCCCTCCAGGAACTCGAGCGCGTGCAGCAGCACCCAGATCCGCTGCCCGTCCGCGCGCCGCATCTCGACCTCGACGCCGCCGAGCGGCGCGCCGGGGTTCACGTCGGACAGCAGCCGCTCGCGGTCCGCAGGATTGACATAGAAGCTGACCGCGCTGGCCTCGAGCGCCTCTCCACGCGAGGCGAAGCCCAGGATGCGGGCGAAGGCCTCGTTGCAGTCGAGCACGCGACCCTCGCGGAGGGTCCGGAAGACACCTATGAGATCGCTCTCGAAGAGCCGCCGGTAGCGGGCCTCGGCGGCGTAGCGCACCGTCTCGGCCCGCTCGCGCCGAGCGATCTCCCGGTGAATCGCCATGCTGGCCGTGGTCACGAGCCCGACCGCGAGCGCCGCGCCCACGAGGATGACGCCGATGGCGAAGCGCCGCGTGGAAGCCGCCTCGCGCAACCGGCTCACCAGCAGCTCGGCCCCGAGACCCTTCATCGCCGCCACGAGCGCGCGCAGATTGTCCATCTGGCGCTTGCCCTCGCCGGCCCGGATGTGCTCGACGGCAGCCGCTCCGCCCCTCTCGCGGCGGACCCGCACGACCTCCGCCGCCCACGCGACGTATGCGTCCGCCTGTCTCCCGAGACGCTCCAGAGCGTCCTGCTGGGCCCGGTTATCGCTGGTGAGCCGCCGGAGAGCCTGGACCTCCTCGGCCAGCCTCAGACGGCCCGACAGGTACGGCTCGAGGTAGGTATCGTCGCCGGTGACGGCAAAGCCGCGCATCCCGCTCTCGACGTCCACCGCCGCGGACCGGAGCCCCTCGAGCCGGGCCAGGACATCGTGGGTGTGACTGACCTGGCCTGCCGATTCGGACAGGCGAGTGATGCTGGCATAGGACGCCGCGGCGATCAGGAGCAGCAACGCCAATGCCATGGCAAAGGCCGTGTTGGCCTTGGCCTCGACAGCCCACCTCATGGCCCGGAATCCGCCATGAATCCGCCCCCTTTGTATCGATCACATGGAGTGATTCGACCATAGCATGAGCCACTCGCACCATCGCCATTCGCTGGCGTCAGCCGTCGATGCCCTCGAGGATGCGGCAGAGCCCGTCGGGACTGGAGAGCATCGCGTTGTGGGCAGAGGCCATGTCCACCGGCCTCACCCCGAGCCTGGCCGCGCACTGGGCGGCCGTGTCCGGCACCACGGCGCGGTCGCCGAGGCACCGGATATAGGTGCGCGGCACCCGCATCGAGTAGAAGACGCGCTTGTCGACGCGCTCGACGAAGGGCTGGATGGCCTGCGGCGTGAGCAGCGAGATGGCCCGTGAAACGCGCGGGTCGCTGCGCGGCATGTCCCCCATCCAGCGCGCCCAGGCCATCTCCGCGGGATAGAGGAAGGCGCGGTCGCCGCGCGCGGCCGCGTTGCCGGCCAGCATCTCTCGCGCGACCGGCGTTATCAGGGTCTCGGCGAGGCTCAGGCCATGCGGCAGCACCACCGCGGCCAGGAAGACCAGGTGGGCGATGCGCGCAGGCGCGAGCTCGGCCGCCTTGGGAAGCACCACACCGCCCATGGAGTGGCCGACGACGATGGCCCGGCTCATCCCCTCGGCGGCCAGCGCCGCGGCGACCGCGCGGGCGTACGCGGTCACGCCGGCCTGGCGCACCTCGGCCGCGCGCCGGCCGTGTCCCGGCAGATCGATGGCGGCGACGCGGTGACCCCTGCCGCGCAGGGCGGACGCGACCTCGTCCCAGCACCACGCGCCGTGGCAGGCGCCGTGGACCAGCAGAAACTCCTTGACCATGGGGACTCCCTGCCATGGGGGTTGACTGTGACGGCGCGCCCCACTAGCGTAGGGACGCCGGCCGAGACGGCGTCGCAATATTCACCCAAGACTCCATAACCCTCAAGGAGATTCGCATGGCCGAGATCCAGCGGTACTGCGCCCCCGGCGTCTTCGATCCCCCGTCCTACTCGCAGGGTGTCAAGGTCACCGGCGCCCAGACGCTCCTCTTCCTGGCGGGACAGGTCGCCTACGACGCCAAGGGCCAGCCCGCCCACCGCGGCGACTTCGCCGCGCAGGCGCGCGAGGTCTTCCGCGCCCTCAAGGCCCAGGTCGAGGCGGCCGGCGGCACCATGGCGAGCATCGTCAAGATCAACACCTACCTCACCGACATCCGTCACCGGCAAGACTTGATTCCGGTGCGCGAGGAGTTCTTCGGCAAGAAAGGGCCGGCCTCGACCCTCGTCGCCGTCGCCGCGCTCGCCCAGCCCGACTGGCTCATCGAGGTCGAGGCCATCGCGGCCATCTGAGGCGCAGCAACCAGTGACCGACATCAACCCGTATATCTTTCGCGCGTACGACGTCCGCGGTAAGGTCGGCATCGACGTGCTGCCCGAGGTCTTCGCCGAGGTCGGCCGCGCCTACGGGACACTCGTCCGCCGGCGCGGCGGCCACACCGCGGCGCTCGGGATGGACAACCGCACGACGTCGCCCCCTCTCAAGGAGGCCTTCGCCGCGGGCATGCTGTCGACAGGTCTCGACGTCGTGGACATCGGGATCAACCACACGCCGCTCCTCTACTTCGCGGTCGCGCACTGGAGGCTCGACGGCGGCGCCACGGTGACGGGCAGCCACAACCCCGTCTCCGACAACGGCGTGAAGATGGTCCACGCGGGGGCGGCGCCGCTGACCGAGGACGAGATCCAGGGGCTGCTCGCCACGATCCGCGCCCGTGACTTCGAGCGCGGACAGGGCAGGCGGACGGCGCGTGATCCGCGCGAGGACTACTTCGGCGCCATCACCGGCCGGGTGACGCTGGCCCGCCGGCTCCGCGTCGTGCTGGACGCCGGGAACGGGATCGCGGGCAGCTTCGCCCCCGACCTCCTGCGCCGGCTCGGCTGCGAGGTGACCGAGCTGTACTGCGAGTCCGACGGCACCTTTCCCCATCACCTGCCCGACCCCGAGATGGAGGAGAACACCCGCGAGCTGGTCGCCAAGGTGCTCGAGACGCGGGCAGACATGGGCCTGGCCTACGACGGCGACGCCGACCGCGTCGGCGTGGTGGACGAGCGCGGCCGGCGTCACGAAGCCGACCTCGTCCTGGCCCTGCTCGCGCGGGACATGCTGACCCGCCACCCAGGCGCGACGGTGGTGTTCGACGTCAAGTCCTCCCAGGCCCTGATCGAGGATATCCGGACCCATGGCGGCAGGCCGCTCATGTGGAAGACCGGGCATTCCCACCTCAAGCAGAAGATGCGGGATGACGGCATCCTGCTCGGCGGCGAGGTCTCGGGTCACATGTTCTTCGGGGAGAACTGGTACGGGGTGGACGACGGCATCCTCGCCTCGTGCAAGATCCTCGAGATGGCGGCGGGTCGGCGTGGTCCCCTGTCGGGGCTCTTCGACACCCTGCCGCATTTCGTCTCGACGCCCGAGCTCAAGGCGCCGTGCGCGGATGACAAGAAGTTCGCCGTGGTCGCCGAGCTGGCCGCCGCGTTCAAGCGGCGCTACGACACCATCGACATCGACGGCGTGCGCATCCTCTTCCCGGACGGATGGGGCCTGGTCCGCGCCTCGAACACCAATCCCTACCTGACGCTGCGCTTCGAGGGCAAGAGCGAAGCCGCGGTCGAGAAGATGAAGGCCGAGGTCCTCCACGAGCTCCGCCGCTACCCCTTCGTCCAGCCGCCCCCTGGCTGGGGCTAGTCGATCGGATTGCGGCGCGGGTCGAGGACGAGGCTCAGGGCCTCGTGCAGGTCGCGGGCGACCGCGCAGTCGCGCGGGCCCCAGTAGCCGCGCGGATCGAGAAGGATGGGACGGATGCCGGCCGCGCGCGAGCCCAGCACGTCCACCGAATACAGGTCGCCGACATAGACCGCGTCGCGAGCGACCACGCCCGCCTCCCGGAGCCCGAGCTCGAAGATGCGCGGGTCCGGCTTTTCGACGCCGACCAGCCCCGAATCGATGATGAAGTCGAGATCGGCTGCCAGCCCGGCGCCCTCGAGGAGCGCCCGGACGCAGCCATTCGAGTTGGAGACCACGCCCGTCACGAGCCCCGCCGCTTTCGCGCGCCGTATCGTCGCCTGCGCCTCTGGATCGGCGCGGTCGAAGAGTCCGCCGGGCGCGTTGTAGTCGCGCCGGAAGCTCGCGGCGGCCTCGACCTCGCCCGCGTCGGTCAGGCCGAGGCCTTCGAGCAGATAGCCGAGATAGAGGTCCTGTGCGGGTCGCCCCTCCGTCGAGGTGCCGCACGCGAGGTCGGCGTCGAGCTTCACGCGCGCGCGCATCTCCGCCTCCTCGATGGCCTCGATGGGCACGGCGCGCCCCCGACTCCGCAGGTGCCCGGCGATGGCCGGATAGTTCATCCGGAGGAGCGTGTTGCCGGCGTCGAAGAGGACGGCGCGAGGCGATGGAAGGGCCGGGGCGGTCCGCATGCGCCTATTATAATGACGCCGTGACAGCCGCCCGCCTTGTTCTCGCCACCGCAGCGCCGGTCGCGCTCCGCGCCGGTCCCACGGGGGGCAGGCAGGTCGACGTGGGCGACGCGGCCGTGGATGCGACAAAGCCCGCAGGCGCCGCGCGGTGAGCCCGCTCGGCGTCTCTCTCCGCGCCGTCCACCTGGGATCGGGGCTGCTCCTCGTCGGGATCGTGGCGGTGAGTCTGCTGGCAGGACGGAACGACAAGCCGACCGCGCGACGCTGGCAGGGACGCCTCGCGCGCTGGACCCGCGGGCTCGCGGTGCTCGTCGTGCTCTCGGGCGTGACCGTCCTCGGCTATCAGACCACGATCGTGACCGGCCGGCCTGGCGCCGCTCTCGAGATCTCGGCCTGGCTCCGGCTCCTGGGACGCACCCAGTTCGGCACGGTGTGGCTCCTTCGTCACGGCCTGCTCCTGCTCATGGCGGCGCTCGTCCTGTTCCGCGAGGACGATGAAACGCGGCCCGATTGGCTCGCGTGGCGCCTCGAGGCCTGGCTCCTGGCCATGATCGGCATGGGGGCCTCGGCATGGGCGGGCCATGCGGTCGGCGTGGATCCGGGCAGCGCGCTGCCCGCTCTCGTGGATGCGCTGCACCTGCTCTGCGTCGGTCTCTGGCTCGGGGCGCTCGCGCCGCTGGCGATGCTCTGCCGCGCCGCGAGTCGAGAGGACGGTGCCGACGCGCGCCCCTTCGCCGTGCTCATGGCGCGCCGGTTCTCGAGCTCTGCGCTCATCGTGATGCTCGCCGTGATCGCGACGGGCATCTGGAACACCTGGAACCAGGCGGGCGACATGGGCTCCCTCTTCGGCACGCGCTACGGGCGGCTGGTGCTGCTCAAGGCGGGGCTCGTGCTTCCGATCCTCGCGCTGGCGGGCTGGAGCCGGAGCCGCCTGCTCCCTCGCCTGGGCGGTGACGCCGCGACCGTCGGACGCCCGGCCATGCGCAGGCTCGCGGGCTTCGTCGCCGCCGAGGCCGGCCTCGGGCTCGCCATCCTGGCGGTCGCCGCCCTCCTCGCCGTCACGCCGCCTGGACGCCACGAGACGCCGCTCTGGCCCTTCCGCTTCCGTCTGGCGCCCGAGGTCACCTGGAGCTTTCCTGGCGTCAAGACCCAGGTCTTGATCGGCGCCCAGATCATCGTGGTCGGACTGCTGGCATTCGTCGCGGCGTGCCTCAAGAAGCGCTGGCGCCCTCTCCTGCTGGCCAGCACCGCTATCCTGCTCGTCGCGGGACTCCAGCAGGCACTGCCGCCCCTGGCGGTGGACGCCTATCCCACGACCTACCGCCGCCCGTCGGTGCCGTACACCGCGGCCTCGGTCACCCACGGCGCCGCCCTGTACTGGACCCACTGCGTCGGCTGCCACGGTCCGGCGGGACGAGGCGACGGCCCGGCGGCGGCGGGACTCGCGAGGCAGCCGGCCGACCTGACGGCGCCGCATACCAATGCGCACACCGCCGGCGACCTCTTCTGGTGGCTGAGCCACGGCGTCGGCGGCGTCATGCCCGGCTTCGGGAAGCAGCTCGCCGAGGAGGACCGCTGGGACCTGATCAACTTCCTTCGCGCGCTCTCCGCGGGCGAGCAGGCGCGAAGCCTCACCTATGTCGCCGAGCCCGACCGGCGCTTCGCCGCGCCAGATTTCACCTTCGCCACGGGCCCCGCCTCCGGCAGCCTCAAGGAGTACCGCGGCCGTCAGCCCGTGCTGCTCGTGCTCTTCACGCTGCCGTACTCGCGCGAGCGCCTGGCTCAGCTCGGCGAGAGCTATGGCCAGCTCCAGGCCTTCAACGCCGCGGTCATCGCGGTCCCGGTGGCTGACCGCGAGCGGGTGCTGACCCACCTGGGCCCGACCCCGCCCATCTTCTTTCCCGTCGTCACCGAGGGCGCGACCGACATCGTGACGACCTACGGCCTCTTTCGCCGCACGCAGAACCCGGACAGCGCGCTGTCTGACCCGCCGCTACCCCGCCACATGGAATTCCTCATCGACCGCAGCGGTTACCTCCGGGCACGCTGGATCCCCGGCGGCGGCCGCCCCGGCTGGGCGGACATCAAGGTGCTCCTGGCTGAGCTCCAGGCCTTGAGCCAGGAAGCCGCGGCGACGGCCCCGCCCGACGAGCACGTGCACTGATGAGGATGTGGCGCGTCGTGATCCTGCTGAACCTGGCCGTCGGCGTGGGGCTCCTGCTCGGCTGGCTCGCCTGGGGGCAGCAGGTCCCGAGGCTCGAGCGGCGGCTGCGGGAAGCCCAGCAGAGCGTCGTGCTGATCGGCGTCGAGCGGACCTGGGTCGTCAAGGGCGTGGTCCGCGCCCTCATCCCCGAGACGCGGCTGATCGTCGTCACCCACGAGGAGATTCCCGGCTACATGCCGGCCGCCATGACCATGGGGTTCAAGGCCGCGACCGCGAAGGTCTTCGAGCAGGCGAAGGTCGGCGACGTGGTCAGATTCACTCTCAAGGGAGTCCCTCCGGACGTGCAGGTCACTGCCATCGAGCGGGAAGGCAAGTCCTGAGCTCGGGTGCTGGGCGAGGAGAGCTTGGGCGCGGAGCTGGGCCGGCGTATCGTTCGAGGATGCACGCTCCGGACCTGATCGGCGCACGCTGGGCGCTCGCGTGATCGCTGAGCTCCGCCGGCTGCACCGTCACATCTGGATAGCCTGGGTCCTCGTCGTCGCCGCCGTGACGGCGTTCCTGTTCTTCATGCAGCCGTGACGTTCACGCCGAAGTGGAAGTTCGATCTCGGGCTGGCCGTCGTCATCGCGGGCTGGTTCGGCCTGGGGCGCCTGCTCTTCCGTGGGCCGGACCTCGACGTCTTCCTCGTTCGGGCGAGCGCCGTGCTGACTTTTCTCTTCCTCTCGGCCGCCATCAGCCTGGGCCCGCTCGCCCGCCTCTGGCGCCCCGCCACCTCCGTGATCTACAACCGCCGCCATCTCGGGGTGACGACGTGGGCGCTCGCCATGCTGCACGCGGGCTTCGTGCTTCACTACGGCAATGACTGGAAGCTTTCCAATCTCCTCGAAGTCCTGCCTGGCCAGAGGCTCTGGGGAGTGCCGTTCACGCTCTTCGGCGCGGGCGCGCTGCTGGTCCTCACGGCCATGGCACTCACGTCGTGGGACTATGTCCTCCACGCGTGGGGACCGCCCCGCTGGAAGCGGCTGCACATGGCCGTCTATGTGGCCTACGGCTTCGTCGTCGTCCACTTCCTGGCGCGGTTCCTCGGCGACCCGCCCCTCCACCGGAGGTTCCTGACCGGTCTCCTCTCCGTCGCCGCGCTGGTGGCGGCGCTCCACTTGGCATCCGCGATGAAGGAGGCGCGCGGCGACCGGCCCGCACCGGCGGCGGGCGACGGCCTGATCCTCCTCGGCACCTTCACCGAGCTCCCCGAGGGGCGGGCCATCACCGTGCATGTCCACGGTGAGCGCGTCGCCGTCGTCCGCACGGACGGCGCGCTCTACGCGATCTCGAATGTCTGCCCGCACCAGAACGGGCCGCTGGGCGAAGGTGTCGTGCGCGACGGGTATCTCGAATGCCCCTGGCACGGCTACCAGTTCGATCCCAAGACCGGCCTCGGCCCGCCGGGCTTTTCCGACCGCGTGCCGACCTACGAGCTCGTGACCCGCGGCAACCAGACCTATCTGCGCCCGCGATAGCGGAGAAGTTGGTACTTGGCCCAGTACCGAGAAGTTGCAGGAGTGGGGTACCTGGCGTATAAACATGGGCTACCGATGAGCTCCGCCGTCCTTCGCTCCTCGAAGCGCCTCGCGGCCCGCACCACGGTCGTCCTGCTGGTGGCCCTGGTGTCGCTCGCCTTCGGCGTGGAGGGCAGCCAGCCGCTTCACAGCCACAGCGACGGCCATCCCGGTCTCTACAATACCGAGTGCCCGCTGGCGGCCCTGGCGGCAGTCCACGCCGCTGGCGCCCTCCCCGTGGCCTCGGCCTCCGGCTGGGTTGGCCTGATCGGTCTCGGCACCATCCTTGCCACATCACGCGCCGCCGCCGCGCCGCTCCAGAGCTCCGCGTCTCCTCGCGCTCCGCCCCTCGCCTAGCCCGCTGCCGCTGATCTCCTAGTCGTCGGCCCGCGCGGGTCACCGTCCGCGCGCCCGGTCTCGATCATCGTCGTCACCAGTGGGGAGAACACCATGCGTGCATTCGTCACACTCGCGCTCGTGCTCGGCCTGCTCCTTCCGGCTGCGCCGGTCCTGGCTCAGGACGTGGAGGCGATGCGCCGGGAGGTGGAGCAGATGCGCCGACAGTTCGAGGCCATGCAGGAGCAGTACAGGAAAGCCATGGATACCATGGTCGAGCGCCTCCAGCGTCTGGAGTCGCAGGGCCAGCAGGCCGCCAGCCCGCCGGTGACGGCCCAGCTCCCACCCGGGACACAGCCTCCGCCGAGCGGTCAGACCCCCTCGGCCGTGGATCTCATCCGGCCGCGAGAGCCCTTCGCTCTTTACGAGCGGCGCGGGGCCGGCCAGCTCCTCTTCGACATGGGCGTCACCGGCGATTTCATCGGCAACCTGACCCAGGCGAATGTCGCGAAAAATCAAGGGGGTAGCTTCTCGGGCCTCGAGAATCTCTTCTTCCCGCGCGAGGTCGAGCTGTCCTTCTTCGGACAGGTCGATCCCTACGCCCGGGCCGAGGTCCGGGTCGAGGTCGGACAGGAGGCGCGCGGCGCCGAGCTCAACCTGGCCCTGGCCGAGGCTCACCTGACGCTGATGGCCCTGCCTTTCGGCACCCAGCTCAAGATGGGACGGCTGCGCAACCGCTTCGGCCTCCTGAACGAGCTCCACTCCCACGACCGGCCCTTCATCGACGATCCGAACGCGCTCGTGCAGTTCTTCGGGCCTGAGGGCCTGCGCGAGTCCGGGTTCGAGGCGACCTGGATGCCGCCCCTGCCCTTCTACCTGCAGATTCTCGGCGGCATCTTCAACGGCGAGAACGAGACTGCCTTCGGCCGCGCCACCCTTCGCCATCCGCTCGCCACCGGCCGCATCCGCACCTTCCTCGAGCTGGGCGACTGGGGCGCGGTCCAGCTCGGCGCGTCCGTCGCCAGCGGCGAGACGCCGGACCAGAAGCAGAGCACCATCATCGGCTTCGACGCCAAGTACAAGTACACGCCGCCGGGATGGCAGCGCGCGTTCCTCGCGGCCTACGGCGAGTACCTCTACTCGATCCGGCGCGTGGTCGTGTCCGATTCCTCCGCCGATCCCGCCGTCGAGCAGACCCGTCAGCGCGAGCGGCAAGGCTTCTACCTCGGCACCGACGTGCGGCCCTTCGCCCACGGCGAGCTCTCCAAGTGGCTCCTGGGCTTCCGCTACGACTGGACCCAATACCCCGCGAACCCCGGCCAGGAGTGGGCGGTCGGGCCCTTCCTCGCCTACTATGCCTCCGAGTTCCTGCGCTTCCGCCTCGGCTACAAGCACACCGAGCGCTCCCACTGCTGCAGCTATCTGGGCTTCGAGGACCATGGCGGCAGTGCCCGCCGGGTCGACGAGCTCATGCTGCAGGCGACATTCATTCTGGGCGCCCACCCGGTGCATCCGTTCTGATGGCAAGGGGACGACAATCATGCGACGACTCCTGACTCTGACTCTGGCATCCGTGCTCGCGACCGCGTGGGTGATGCTCGACGCGACGACCGTCGACGCTCAAAAGCTCCGCGTCGTCACTAGCACCACCGACCTCAAGGCGCTCACCGAGGTGGTCACCGGAAACCTCGCCGACGTGGACGCCATGGCACGGCCGAATCAAAATCCCCACGACCTCGAGGCGCGGCCCAGCCTCATCGTCAAGGTCCGACGAGCCGACGCCATGGTCGTCAATGGCCTCGACCTCGACGCCTGGGCCGACGTGGTCGCCCAGGGCGCGAACAACCCCAACGTCATCCTCGGGGCGTCGGGCCGCATCGATGCCTCGCGTGGCATCCTTGTCCTCGATGTTCCCAGGACGCGCGTGGACCGGTCGATGGGCGACGTCCATCCGTTTGGCAACCCCCACTACACGCTCGATCCCGGCATGGCGCCGCACGTGACCGCGAATATCGTGGAAGGGCTCGCACGTGTCGCCCCCCAGCACCGCGCCGCTTTCGAGCGGAACCGCCAGCAGTTCCTGGCCCGTCTCGAGGAAGCCATGGGGCGGTGGAGCAAGGTGCTCGAGCCCTACAAAGGCGCGCCCGTGGTCGTCAACCACGCGCTGTGGATCTATCTGCTCACCCGGTTCGGGCTCGTCCAGGTCGGCACCATCGAGGAGCGGCCGGGAATTCCTGCGACGGCGCCCCATCTTGTGAAGCTCATCAATCAGATGAAGGAGGAACGGGTGAAGGTGATCGTTGCCGAGCCGTGGAGCGACTTCAAGCTGGTCCAGCGGGTCGCCCAGGAGGCCGGGGCCCAGGCCGCCATCCTGGCCGCGACGGTCGGCGGCGTCAAGGGAACCGATACGTTCCTGGAGACCGTGGATTTCAACGTCAAGACGCTTGCCCAGATGCTCAAATAGGGCATGAGCCACGATCTTCTCGCGCTGATGTGGGTGCCGTTCCTGATGTGCCTCGTGCTGACGGGCATCCACGCCTATCTCGGCCTCCACGTCATCGCGCGGGAGGTCGTGTTCGTGGACATCGCCCTCGCCCAGATCGCCGCGCTCGGGGCCACCACGGCGTTTCTGTGGGACTACGCGCTCGACTCGTCGGCCTCCTACGTCTTCGGCCTGAGCTTCACGATCCTGGGCGCCGTGGTGTTCGCGCTCACGCGAAGCCGCGAGCGTCGCGTCTCCCAGGAGGCGATCATCGGGGTGGTCTACGCCGTGTCGTCCGCCGCCGCCGTCCTCGTCGCGGACCGCACGCCCCACGGCGCCGAGCATCTCCGCGGCATGCTGGTCGGCAGCATTCTCGCCGTGGGGGGAAGCGAGGTCGTCAAGGTCGCCTGCCTGTACGGCGCGGTCGGCCTCTTCCACTGGCTCTGCCGGCGGCCATTCTTTCTCATCTCGGAGACGCCCGACCGGGCATATGCCGAGGGGCTGCCGGTCCGGTGGTGGGATTTCCTCTTCTACGCCTCGTTCGGCGTGGTCGTGACGAGCTCGGTGCGCATCGCCGGCGTGCTCCTGGTCTTCTCCTATCTGATCGTCCCGACGCTCGCGGCCAATCTGCTGGGCGGGTCCGTGCCGCGGCGGCTCGCCATCGCCTGGGGCTTCGGTACACTGGTGAGCGTGGTGGCCATGATCGCCTCGGCCGTCCTCGACCTGCCGACGGGCGCGACGGTCGTGTGTGCCTTCGGGCTCATCCTGCTCGTCCTGGCTGTGGTCACGCGCGCGAGGGGCGGACTGGCCCGCGCGTGAGAGGGATCCGACCCTTCCTGTCCTTGCTCGCCCTCCTCGCGGCAGCGGGCTGCCAGCAGTCCCCCGCCCTGGACGGCAAGCCGCTCGTCATCGCGAGCTTCTATCCGATGTACGACTTCGCGCGGCAGGTGGCGGGCGCGCGCGCCCAGGTCGTCTCCCTCGTGCCGCCCGGGGTCCACGGCCACGACTGGGAGCCCTCGCCGCAGGACGTGGCGCAGGTGCAGCGGGCGCGCGTCTTCGTGTACAACGGCGCCGGCTTCGAGCCGTGGGCCGAGAAGCTGATCAAGGAGGCCGCGAGGCCGTCGACCGTCGTGGTCGCCGCGAGCGCAGGGCTCACCAGAGCCCAGGCCGAGGGAGAGGGCGGCGTGGATCCTCATGTCTGGCTCGATCCCGTGCTGGCCCGGGGCGAGGTCGAGGCGATACGCGCCGCCCTCGAGCGGAGCGACCCGGCGGGGAAGGCCGACTACGCTGACAATGCCAGGGCCCTGGGCGTCAGGCTCGGCACGCTCCACGACCGCTTCGAGTCGGGGCTCCGCGACTGCGCCCGGCGGGAGGTCGTGGTCTCGCATGCGGCCTTCGGCTACCTGACCCGCCGCTACAGGCTCGAGCAGGTGGCGGTGATGGGCCTGGCCCCACAGGCCGAGCCGAGCCCGGCCGCGCTGGCGGCCATCGTGCGCTTCGCGCGCCAGCGCAAGGTCACCGCCATCTTTCTCGAGCCTCTGGTCAGTCGGCGGCTTGCCGAGACCCTCGCCCGCGAGGTCGGCGCCAAGGTCTTGTCGCTCAATCCCATCGAGGGAGTGACCGCTCAGGAGGCCCAGGCCGGGAAGGGCTATATGGACCTCATGGCCCAGAACCTCGCGAGCCTCCGAGTCGGCCTCGGGTGCACGTAGCGGCGACCCCCGGCCCCGCGCGAGCTTCGAGTACAATCTGAGGCCATGAACGATCTCGGCGCTCGGCGCTGGCTCGTGCTCTCTATCGGGGGAGGAGCGCTCTTCCTCGCGCTGGCCGCGATCGTCTTCAGCGTGGGCCTCCTCCCCGGCGACGTGACGATCTACAACGGGATCCTCTCGCGCCGGACGCCCGCCATGCGGGAGTTCTTCTGGTGGGCGAATTTCTTTGGCAACTGGAAGGCCCTGCTGCCCGCCACCTTGCTCCTGCTCGCCGTGTCGCCGGAAGCCCGCCGGCGGTGGTGGCTCATCGTCCTCATCATGCTGGGCGCGCCGGCGATCGAGCACGCGGCCAAGGTGCTCGTTGGCCGCACCCGGCCCCAGGGCTCAGCCATGGGCTTTCCGAGTGGCCATAGCACCGGTGCTGCCGCCTTCGCCGTCCTCGCCATCTACTTCGCGGTCAAGGAGCGATGGGGGCGCATGCAGCGGCTGAGCCTCACGGTTGCGGTGCTCGGGCTCATGGTCCTGGTCGGGATCGCGCGCATGGTCCTCCATGCCCACTGGCCCTCCGACGTCCTGGGCGGCTTCCTCCTGGGAGGCTCGTGCGCCGCCGCGGGCGCGTGGTGGGACGCGAGCCGGAGCCAGGCCTGATGCGCCCATTCGTGGAGCTCGAGGACGTGGCCGTCTCCTACGGCTCCGTGCGCGTCCTCGACGGCATCAACCTGACCGTCGAGCCCGGGGACTTCCTCGGCATCATCGGGCCCAACGGCTCGGGGAAGACCACGCTCCTGCGCGTGATGCTGGGCCTCCTCGAGCCGGAGCAGGGCTCGGTGCGGCTCTTCGGCAAGCCGCCCGCGGCCTTCCGCGAATGGGGCAGGCTCGGCTACGTGCCGCAAAAGGCCGCGCTCGATCCCTCCCTGCCCGTCACGGTCGAGGAGGTCGTGGCGAGCGGGTTGGTGCCGGTGCTGGGGCTTCTGCAGCGCATCGGACGAACCGAGCGCGGCCGCATCAAGGAGGTGCTGACGCGAGTCGGCATGGAGGCGCATGCGAGGGCGCGGATCGGCGCCCTCTCGACCGGCCAGCAGCAGCGCGTCCTGATCGCGCGAGCCCTCGTCTCGGATCCCGAGCTCTTGATCCTCGACGAGCCGACGGGCGGCGTGGACCCCGAGGCCCAGACCTCCTTCTACGCCCTCCTCCACCACCTGAACCGCGAGCGAGAGGTGACGCTGATCCTGGTCAGCCACGACATCGGCGTGGTCGCCAAGGAAGTCACCAAGCTCGCCTGCCTCAACCGACGACTGGTCTTCCACGGTCGGCCCGGCGACTTCCTGAGCGACGCGGCGCTGACCGCGCTCTATGGGCCGTCGGTGCGCGTCGTGAGCCACGACCACTAGTCCGGACTATGCGTGAACAGACGCCCGCCTACGACGCGGAGCGCACGTTCGTGAATAATGTCCGCTAGTCCCGTGCCCGAATTCCTCGAGTTCGGGTTCATGCAGCGCGCCTTCGCGGTGGGAGCCGTGACCGCCGTGATCTGCCCGCTCATCGGTGTCTTTCTCGTGCCGAGGCGGCTCTCGCTCATCGCCGACACGCTGGCGCACGTGGCGCTGGCCGGCGTGGCCGTCGGGCTCCTCCTGGGCGCCTCGCCGATCCTGGGCGCGCTCGTGGTGACCGTGGTGGGCGCGCTCGGCATGGAGCGGCTGCGCGCCCGGGGGGCCCTGCAGGGGGACGCGGCGCTGGCCGTCTTCCTCTCCGGCGGATTCGCCTTCGCGGTGGTGCTGATCAGCCTGGCGCAGGGGTTCAACGCCGATCTCTTCGCCATTCTCTTCGGCAGCATCCTGACCGTCAGCCCGGCCGATGTGTGGCTGATCCTGGCCCTGGGAGCCGTCGTGGTGACGACCGTCATGCTCTGCTATCGCCGACTCTTCGCCATCACCTTGCACGAAGATCTGGCCCGGACCAGCGGCGTGCCCGTCACGGCCCTCAACTTCGCCCTGACCGTGCTGACGGCTCTGACCACGGTCGTGGCCATGCGCATGGTCGGCGTGCTCCTCGTGAGCGCTATGATCGTGATCCCGACCCTGACGGGCTTTGCCATTGGCACGAGCTTTCGCCGGGCAACGGGCATCGCCATCCTGATGGCGCTGGCCTCGGTCGCGGTCGGGCTCACCGCGGCGTACTACTTTCGGCTCGCGGCCGGCGGCGCCATCGTGCTGACCGCGCTGTGCATCTTCGCCGCCGCTTCGCTGCTCCGGCGCATGCCATGGACGACGCATCGCAGGGAGACCCGCCCATGATACGTGCCCGCCTGCTCCTGATCACGGCCGCTGTCCTCTTGCTCGCCACGGGCGCTCAGGCCGAGGACAGCGAGTGCACGCGCTGGCGGGCCGCATTCGCGGCCATGCCGGTACGAATGGTGACCCTGCAGACGGGCGGAAAGACCATGGCGCTCCGGGTCAAGGTCGCGGAGACGGCCGAGCAGACGGCCGCGGGCTTCCAGTGCTCGACCGCGAAGGAGATCCAGAAATCGCTCATCCTCTTCGATTTCGGACGGGAGATCTATACGCAGTTCCACATGAACAACGTCCCGGCGGCCCTCGACATCGCCTTCATCAAGGCCGACGGCAACGTCTTCGCCATCCTCCGCATGGACCCGAGCTCCACCGCGCTCTATGGGCCCATGGGCAACTTCCGGTACGCGCTCGAGGCCCGTGCCGGGTTCTACGAGAGCCAGGCCATCCGTCAGGGCGAAGCGCGCCTGCTGGTACCGGCGGCGAAGTAGGCCGTGCACCCCCACCGCCACACGCACTCCTCCCGCCACAAGCACCGCCTTCGGGCCGTCCTCGGGCTCAGCGCGTCCTTCATGGTGGTCCAGGTCGTCACCGGCTGGTGGACGGGCTCGCTCGCCCTCCTGGCGGACGCCGCCCATCTCTTCGTCGACGCCGCGGGCGTCGGGCTGTCGCTCCTCGCGGTGTGGTTCGCCGAGCGGCCGGCCACTCCTGAGAAGACCTACGGCTACTACCGGCTCGAGATCCTGGCGGCCCTCGTCAACGGCGTGGTGCTCTGCATGCTCGCCATCGTCATCCTGATCGAGGCCTGGGAGCGCCTCAGGGTGCACCACGAGGTGATGGCGGGACCCGTGCTGATCGTGGCCACCGCGGCGCTCGGCGTCAACCTCCTGGCCGCATGGCTCCTCCACGCCGGCGCAGGGGAGAGCCTGAACGTCCGCGGAGCCTATCTCGAGGTGCTGGGCGACGCGCTCTCGTCGGCGGCGGTGATCGTGGCGGCGGGGGTGATCCTCCTGACGGGCTGGACGAGGGCCGACGCCCTGGCGAGCGCGGCCATCGGGCTCCTCATCCTCCCCAGGACGTTCTCGCTCCTGAGACAGGCGGTCAATGTCCTGCTGGAGGGCGTGCCGCCGCACCTGGAGCTCGGCGAGATCGAGTCGGCGCTTCTCGGCGCGAGGGGCATCAAGCGCGTCCACGACCTGCACGTCTGGACGCTCACCTCGGGGCGCGAGGCCATGAGCGCCCATGTCGTGGTGGAGGCCGGGGCCCCGGCCGACCGGATTCTGGAGGAGCTCCACGTCATCCTCCACGCCCGCTTCGGCATCGACCACACCACGATCCAGATCGAGACCGATTCGCCCACGCTTCTGCAGATCTCTCCGCGCGCCTAGCACTCTTTCTTGACTCTGCGGCCGGAGTCGGCGCAAGATCCCCGGGAACGCTCGCAGGATGCGCCGGGGACACCGGGATGGCGAGCCGGCGCGTGCGGGTCTCGACTTCCCCTCTCCGCCTCGAGGAGACCGGCCATGAGACGACTCGTTCCTCTCCTTGCCCTCGTGGTCGCGGCGCTGGCGCCGGCGCAGACCGCGGCGCAATCGGAGACGCCGCGCCACGGGGGCACGATGGTGTTCGCGATCGGCGCCAATCCGGAGACGCTGAATCCGGCGGTGACCACCGGCGTCGAGGCACTCGGCGTCGCCTGCAAGATGTTCAACGGTCTCGTCTATCTCGATCGCGACTGGAACCCGCAGCCGGAGCTCGCGCGCTCGTGGACAGCGAGCAAGGACGGCCTGCGCATCGCCTTCTCGCTCCAGCCGAACGTCAAGTGGCACGACGGGCAGGCGTTCAGCTCGGCCGACGTCAAGTTCACCATGGAGGAAGTGCTGGCGAAGTTCCACCCGCGCACGCGGCTGGCGTTCGTCAACGTGGAGGCAGTCGACGCGCCCGATCCGCTGACCGTGGTCGTGCGCTTCAAGAAGGCGTACGCGCCGTTCCTCCATCAGATGACCTGCCAGGAGGCCGCCATCCTGCCCCGCCATCTGTACCAGGGCACGGACGTCGTGAAGAACCCGCGGAACTCGGACAATCCCATCGGCACCGGACCGTTCAAGTGGGGGCGATGGGTGCGCGGCGACTTCATCGAGATGGTACGGAACGATCAGTACTTCCGGCCGGGGTTGCCCTATCTCGACAAGATGATCGCCAAGATCACCCCTGACGCACCCGCCCGAGTCCTGGCGCTCGAGGCCGGGGACGTGGACTACATCCAGAGCTTCTTTCTCCTGAAGCAGGAAGTGGCGCGGCTCCGGCAGAACGCGAGCGTCCAGCTCAAGCAGGACACGGACCTGCCTGGCGTGTTCCTCTTGTTCTTCAACACGCAGCGGAAGCCGCTCGACGACAAGCGCGTGCGGCAGGCGCTCGCCCTGGGCACCAACCGCCAGCAGATGCTCGAGCAGGCCGTGTTCGGCCTTGGCAGCGTCGGCAAGAGCGCGATCCACACGGGGCTCCGCTGGGCGTACAACCCGGCGGTGGACTACACGAAGCTCTACGCCTACAGCGCGGCGAAGGCCAACACGCTGCTCGATCAGGCCGGGTACCGGCGCGGCGCCGACGGCACCCGCTTCAGGCTGCGGCTCGTCTTCAACGTGGCGCAGGCGGGCTTGCCCGCCATGGCCGAGATTGCCCGGGACAACTGGAGGGCGCTGGGCATCGAGGTCTCCGTCGAGCCCGTCGAGTTCCAGGTGACGCTCGATCGCGTGTTCGCCAAGCGCGACTACGAGGTCACGCTCCAGCCCTACACGACGGCGGGCGATCCCGCCATCGGTATCGCGCGGGCCTACGTGACGATGAACGAGGGGCGCCCGTTCACGAACCCCACCGGCTACTCGAACCCGAAGGTGGACGATCTGTTCGCCCAGGCCGCCGCCGCGCCCGTCCGCGACGAGCGGCGCCGCGCCTACTTCGAGGTCCAGAAGATCATCGCCGACGACCTGCCAGCGCTCGTCCTGATCGACCGTACCGAGGTGGATGCGGCCAGCGCCAAGTTCCGCGGCCTCTGGCAGAGCGCCGAGCCCTACGATCTCTGGGACCGGGTGTGGTGGACCGGCGGCCGGGCATCCCGATGAACGGCGCGCGATGATCCATGGCCCGCTACGCGCTGGTGCGGCTGCTCCAGATCCCGCCGGTGCTGCTCGGGCTCGTGACGGTGATCTGGCTCGTGGTGAGGCTCGCGCCAGGCGACCCCGTGCTGGCCCTCGTCGGCGACTTTCCGGCGCCTGACGAGTATGTGAAGCGCATCCGCGAGGAGTTCGGGCTCGACCGGTCCCTTCCGGAGCAGTTCCTCCGCTATGTCACGGCGGTGGCCCGCGGGGACCTCGGCTTCTCCTTCGTCTTCCGGCGGCCGGTCCTCGGCCTCGTGCTCGAGCGGGCGGGGGCGACGGCGCTGCTCACCGTGACCGCGCTGCTGTTCGCCTCGCTCGCGGGCGTCGCCCTCGGCGTCCTGTCCGCGCGCCGGCCGTTCTCGTGGGTCGACGGCCTCATCTCGGGCGGCTCGGTGGTGGGCTTCTCGGTGCCGGTGTTCTGGCTCGGCCAGCTCCTGATCCTGCTGTTCGCGGTCACGCTCGGCTGGCTGCCCGCCCAGGGCATGGTCTCGGTGCGCGAGAACCCCGAGGGCTGGGCCCGAGGCCGCGACATCGCGCTTCATCTCGTCCTGCCCGCCGCCGCCCTGTCCCTGCGCTTTCTCGCCATGACCGCGCGACTCGCGCGCGCGAGCATGCTCGAGGTGCTCGGGCGCGACTACATCCGCACCGCCCAGGCCAAGGGCGCCTCGGGCCCTCGCGTGCTCATCGGCCACGCGCTGCCCAACGCGGTGCTGCCGGTGCTCACGCTCGTCGGCTACAATCTCGGCTTCGTGCTCGCCGGCTCGGCGCTGGTCGAGACGGTGTTCGGCTGGCCGGGGATCGGACGCCTCCTCTACGACTCGGTCTTCGCTCGCGATTTTCCCGTGCTGCTCGGCATCATGATCGTGGTGAGCCTCACGGTGGTGCTCGCCAACCTCGTCACCGATCTCCTCTACGCCTACGTCGACCCGCGCATCCGCTACCGCGCATGAGTCCCGTCTGGCACCGCTTCCGGAAGAGCGGCCCCGGCGTCGTCGGCCTCCTGCTGGTCCTGCTGCTCCTGAGCGCGGCCGCGCTGGCCCCGCAGCTGGCATCCCGGCCTCCGCTCGAGACGTCGGCCGCCGCCTTCCGGCCGCCGGGCGTCGGCGATCTCCTGGGCACCGACAATCTCGGGCGTGACGTCTGGTCGGGCCTCCTCCACGGCGCGCGTGTGTCATTGCTCGTGGGTGTGCTCTCCGCGGGATTCGCCGCGCTTATCGGCGTCGCGGTGGGCGCGGCGGCCGGAGCCGCGGGCGGCCGCGTGGACGCCGTCCTCATGCGACTGTCCGACTTGCTTCAGACCATCCCGCAATTCTTCCTGGCGCTCCTGATCGTCGCGCTCGCCGGCCGCGGCCTCTGGAAGATCGTGGCGGTGCTGGCCATCCTCGGCTGGCCGCTCACGGCGCGGCTCGTGCGGGCGGAGTTTCTCTCGCTGCGCGAGCGCGAGTTCGTGGAAGCGGCGCGCGCGCTCGGGATGAGCGATCTCCGCGTCGCCCTGATGGTCATTCTCCCCAACGCCGTCTCACCGGCCATCGTCGCCGCCACGCTCGGCGTCGCCGAGGCGATTCTGCTGGAATCGGGCCTCTCGTTCTTCGGACTGGGTGATCCCAACCTCATCAGCTGGGGGCTCATGCTCCAGAACGCCCAGGGCTTCCTCCGGCGCGCGTGGTGGATGGCCGTCTTCCCCGGCCTCGCCATCTTCATGGCGGTCCTCTCGTTCAATCTCTTCGGCGACGGCCTGAGCGATGCCTTGAATCCACGGCTGCGTCAGCGCACCTGACGCCGGGAGCGGGCATGACGCCGGCACGCCCTGTCGCACGGCGCGAGCGGGGCGAGGAGCTGCGCGCGTCGGCTGATCGCGCCTCAGCGCATGTTCCCGGTGTGGCCGAGGGAGTAGCGCCCGGGCTGGGGCCAGACCGTGAGGCCGTGCGGCTCCTTGCCCACCGGGATTCTATTCACTTTTCCCGTCCCGGTGTCGAAGACGTAGACGACATCGTCGTACCGTCCCGAGAGCCAGAGCGTCTTCCCGTCGGCGCTCACGTTGCCCATGTCGGGACTCCCGCCGCCGGGAATCGGCCATGTCGCCTCGACCCGGCGGGTGGCGAAGTCGACGACCGACACGCTCCCCTTCCCGCGCGGCGGCCCGTGCACGTGGTTCGAGCCGCGGTTGGCGACGTAGAGCTTGGTCCCATCCCGGCTCGGGTACAGGCCGTGCGTTCCTTTTCCGGTCTTGATGAAGCCGACCTCGGTGAAGGACTCCCCGTCGATCACGAAGAGGCCGTCGGCCCGCATGTCCGCCACGAAGAAGACCGTGCCGTCAGGGGACACCCGGATGTCCTGGGGCATGCCGCCCCGGGACAGCTTGAGATAGCCCAAGACCTTGCGGTTAGCCATATCGATTTTCGCCAGGCTTCCCTGGAATTCGCAGGTGAAGATCGCGAAGCGCCCGTCGATCGAGAAGTCGGCGTGGTTGATCCCGCCGCACTGGGCCACCGCGAGCGAACTCTGCAGCGCCATCGTCTGGGGATCGCGGAAGTCGAGCCGCTTCAGCGCCTCGGCCACGACAATGGCCGACCGGCCGTCGGGGGTGAAGTACATGTTATACGGGTCATCGACGGCCACCGCGCGGCCCGGCTTGCCCGTCACCGGATCGATCGGCGTCAAGCTTCCGTCGGTCCGCCCCTCCGCGTTGTTGGTCACCCAGAGCGTCTTGAGGTCGTACGAGGGGACGACGTGCTGGGGGTTGATGCCCACGCGGAAGCGGTCGACGACCTTGAGGGTGGCCGGGTCGATCACGTGCACGTCGTTCGACTTCAGGTTGGGGACGTAGACACGGGGCAGCGCGCCGGCCGCCACGGCACCGAGCTTGTCGGGCCGGGTCTCGCTGTAGAGATTGGTCGGATCCGCCACCGGCGGCATTCCCGGCACCGTGTCGACGGCACGCTGCTGGGCCGTCACGCCGCCGGGCCAGCAGGAAGCAGCCAGCGCGAGGGAGATGCCGAGACTCGCGGCCACGGCGCGAGGCCGTCGAGCATGCCTCAGCGACTGGATGGGCACGTCAGACCCCGAGGTTGTCCCGCACGGTTCACCTCGCGCGTTCCGGGCCGGCCCTACCGGCGCATCATCGACTGCTTGACGGCATCGACGGTCCGGGCCACGACGGCGTCCACGCCGAGCCGACCGAGCTCCACGCTGGACCGGCCGGGGTCGCCGTCCACCCCATCCCCATCTGACAGACCGGGCTTCCGTCGCAACCGATCCGCCCGCACCATGCGCGGATCGATCGCCAGCGTGAGGGAGGTGTCCGTGAGGCCGGCATGCGTGCCCAGCTCATCATCCCGGTAGCCGCGCGCCTTCAGCAGCTCACGAAACTTGATCTGGCTCGCCCGATAGTACTCCTCGACGGCGTGCACGCGGACAGGTGTCGCGGCCCATTCCCGGTTCAGCCGCGCGGCGACCGCCTTCTGGCCCGCCTGGGTCGATCCGTGGTCCCCCAGGAGCACGAGGTCGCGGAACCCATGGAGCTTGAAGCTCCGCGCCGCGGATTCGAGGACCTGCTGGAACGTCTCGTCCGACACGGTGATCGTCCCCGGAAACCGCATGTGCCCGGCGGGCGGGCTGAGCCGGCCTTCCGGCACATACGCCAGCACCGGGGCCACCAGCGCATGGCCCATGGCCCGCGCAATTCTCTCCGAGAGCGCCTTCACCCGCACGTTGTGCTTGCCGAGCGCCATGTGCGGCCCGTTCTGCTCGGTTCCGCCGATCGGGACGATGATCGTCGTCGTGCCGGACCGTATCAGGTCTCGCAGCTCCGTCCAGGTCAGCTCCTCGAGGACCACCGTGTCCGGCACCTGGGCGACCGCGCGTGATGCTCCGGCCGACAGCAGACAGACGACGAGCCCGAGCGCTCTCCATGTCACCACCAGCCGCGCCACCAGACGAAGAGGACGATGACGACGGTGAAGCCCACGACATAGACGAGCCAGGACTCGTACCATGTCGGCCGCGGCACCTCGACGCGGTCGGGCTCCCAGTCCACGAGCTCCCGCCACGCGTCGTCGGCTTGCGCATAGCGGTGAAATATCTCGACGGCGCGCTCGAGCGACACGGGTCCGCCGATGCTGTGGAAGCGCTCGGTCAGCGAGCCCTGCTGATGCGTCAGCGTGAAGCCCGCCGCCGCGCTGCCCGTGGCCTGCAGATAGATCTCCTCGGCGCGGGCCAGCGTGGCGAAGACATCCCGGCGGCCGTCGAGCGACCCCAGCACCGTGGCGATGATGGCGGCGTCACAGCCCTCGTACGCCCGGTCGATGGTGCTGAGCGTGGGCGGCATCAGTACGAGCGGGGCAGCCCCAGCACGTGCTCGGCGAGATAGTTGAGCGCCATCTGCTGCGAGATGGGCGCGATCTTGTAGAGCCGGATCTCGCGCCAGAGGCGCTCGACGTAGAACTCCTTGGCGTACCCGAACCCCCCGAAGGTCTGCAGCGCCGCGTCGCAGGCCTGGAAGCCCGCCTCGGCGGCCAGGAGCTTGGCGGCGTTGGCCTCGCGGCCGCACGGGCGCCCCGTGTCGAAGAGCCAGGCGGCCTTGAGGCACATCATCTCCGCCGCATCGAGCTGGGCCAGCGCCAGGGCCAGCGGATGGGCGATGGCCTGGTTCTGGCCGATGGGACGGTCGAAGACGACCCGCTCCTTGGCGTACTGGACGGCGCGCTCGAGGGCCGCCCGCCCGATCCCAACGGCCTCGATCCCGACCACGATGCGCTCGGGGTTGAGCGAGTCGATGAGATGGTAGAAGCCGTCGCCGACCGTGCCGACCACGTTGGTCTCGGGAATCTCGAGGCTGTCGATGAAGATCTCGTTCGAGTCCACGGCCGCGCGGCCGAGCTTCTCGATCTCGCGGACCGCGATAGCCGTGCGGTCGAACTCGGTGAAGAAGAGCGTCATGCCCTTGAGCGGCTTCGCGGGATCCCGATCGCTCGTGCGCGCCAGCAGCAGGATGCGCGTGGCGTGCTGGGCGTTGGTGGTCCACACCTTGCGCCCGTTGACGATCCAGCGGTCGCCCTGCTTCTCGGCGCGTGTCCGGATGCGCGACGTGTCCGTGCCCGAGTTGGGCTCGGTGACGCCGAAGGCCATCACGGTCTCGCCCGTCACGATCTTCGGCAGCTCGCGCTGCTTCATCTCCTCCGTGCCGTAGCGGACGACGGGCTCGGGCGGGAAGCAGTAGAAGTGTATGGGCGAGGCGCCCGAGGTGCCGGCGCCGGAGGCGCAGATCTCGTGGAGCATGATGGAGGCCTCGGTCACCCCGAGCCCGGCGCCGCCATAGGCCTCCGGGATCATGAGCCCGAGCCAGCCGTTGTCGGCGAAGGCCTTGACGAACTCCGTCGGGTACTCGTGCTTGCTGTCCTTCTCGAGCCAGTAGTTGAGCGAGAAGGTGCGCGCCAGCGCGGCCACTTCCTTGCGGATCAGCTCCTGCTGCTCGGTGAGCGCGAAGTCCATCGTGGCCTCCTCGGCCTCTCTCGTTGGCGAAAGAATAGCACGGACTTGCCCCGCGGAAAGCCCCCGGGGTATCCTCCACGCATGGAAACCACCCCCGCCATCCAGGACTATCTCGGCGCCATCTACGACCTCGCGGGCTCCGACAAGCCCGTGATCGGCGCGCGGCTGGCCCGGCACATGCACATCTCGGCGCCGTCCATCACCGAGGCCCTCCGGCGAATGCAACGCGAAGGCTATGTCAAGGTCGCCCGCAAGAAGGAGATCCGGCTCACGGCCAAGGGCCTCGACATCGCGCGAACCATGGCGCGGCGGCACCGGCTCATCGAGCGCTGGCTCACCGACGTGCTCGGCCTCGACTGGTCGCGCGCCCACGACGAGGCGCACCGGCTCGAGCACGCGCTCTCCCCGGTCGTCGAGGAGCGGCTGGCCACGATCCTGGGCATGCCGAGCACCTGCCCCCACGGCAATCCGATCCCGGGCATGCCCGAGCTCGAGGCCCACAACCCGATTCCGCTCTCGCAGGCGAAAGCCGGCTCGGCCTTCCTCGTGGAGCGCATCACCGAAGAGGCCGAAGCCGACCGCCAGCTGCTGTGCTTCCTCTGGGAGAGCGGCATCCGCCCGGGCAGCCGACTCACCGTCACCGAGGTCGCGCCGTACGCGGGGACCATCTCCGTGGAGCTCGAGGGCCGGATCATCACCATGGGGCTGGCCGCCTCGCACAAGATCTGGGTCTACGACCCCCAGGAACCGGCTCCCAAGGGCAAGCCCGCCCGCCTCCGCGCCGCCCGCAAGGCCGTCACGTAGCGATGCCCGTCCAGGCGCTCTATGCGCTCCAGAACGGCTTCATGGGGTTCGAGCGGAACGGCCTCTTCTTCGGCGAGCGCTCGGCCGAGAAGGTTCGCATCCCCATCGCCTGCTATCTCGTCAAGACAGCGGACACGACCGTCCTCTTCGACACCGGCGTCTCCCCTCGCGCCGTCCCGGGCCTCTTGCGCTCCGACCCGATGGCAGCCTTCACCGACGCCGATCTCCTCGTGCACCGTCTCGACTCGATCGGGCTCGAGCCCGACGACGTGGACGTGGTGGTGCTCTCCCATCTGCACTTCGACCACGCGGGCGGCGCCTTCCTCTTCGCGAAGTCGGAGCTGGTGGCGCAGCAGGATGAGTACGCCTACGCCAACTACCCGGCGGGATTCTTCTCCGGCTTCTACTACAGGAAGAACTTCGACCTGCCGGGCTATCGCTGGCGCCATCTGGACGGGGACGCCGAGATCGTGCCCGGCCTCACGGTGCTGAGAAGCGACGGGCACACGCCCGGCCACCAGTCGCTCCTCGTCGAGCTGCCCGGGACCGGGCCGGTCATCCTGGCGGGCGACTGCTGCTACTGGCAGGAGTCCATAGACAGGGAGATCCCGCCCGGCGTCGTGTGGGACCCGACGCGGGCCATGCATTCGATCAAGCGGCTCAAGACCGTCGCGCGCCTCATGGGCGGGCGCATCTTCCCGAGCCACGACCCCGTGTTCTGGGCGTCCGCCGTCAAGGCGCCCGACGCGTATCGCTAGCCCCTCACCCTGAAGCTCAAGGAGGAATACATGGGAGTCCTCGACGGCATCAAGGTGCTGGAGCTGGCGCGCGTGCCCCCGGCGGAGCTGCCCGGCATGATGCTGGCCGACATGGGCGCCGACGTTCTGAAGATCGACACGCCCGGCGAGGGCCACGAGGATCCCGACTGGCAGCGGCGCTCGGCCTTCGTCTACGTCAACCGGAACAAGCGCTCGCTCGCGCTCAACATGAAGGCGGCCGAGGGCCAGGCCGTCTTCAAGAAGCTGGCGGCCCAGGCCGACGTCATCATCGAGGGCTTCCGTCCCGGCGTGATGACGCGGCTCGGCGCCGATTACGAGGCCATCCACGCGCTGAATCCCCGGCTGGTCTACTGCTCGCTCTCGGGATTCGGGCAGAACGGCCCCTATCGCGACTATCCGGCGCACGACATGAACTACCTCTCGCTGGCGGGCGTGCTGACGCTCATCGGGGAGCCCGACCGCAAGCCCGTCATCCCGCTGAACCTCGTGGCCGACTACGCCGGCGCCAGCATGCACGGGGCGCTGGGTATCATGTTCGCGCTCTTCGCCCGCGAGCGGACGGGCAAGGGCCAGCACGTGGACGTCTCCTATCTCGACACGACGATCGCGCTCCTCGCCGCGACGCCCAACATGCGCTTCTTCTTCAGCGACGGGCTCGCTCCCAAGCGCGGCGAGGGCTTCCTCGGTGGCTCCTATCCCTACTACGCGATCTACGAGACCACGGACGGCAAGCTCCTGACCATCGGCTGCACCGAGCCCTGGCTCTGGGAGAACTTCTGCAAGGCCATAGGCCGCCCCGACTTCGTCCGCTTCGCGCGCACGCACGACCAGTTCGTGCGCGCGGCCAATGCCGAGGAGGTCAAGGCCCGCGAGGACATCGAGGCCATCATCCGGACGAAGACGCGCGACGAGTGGTACGACCTCCTCGTCAAAGCCGATGTCTGCGTGGGCAAGGTCTATGAGCCCGAGGAGATGGTGCAGGACCCGCAGGTGCAGGCCCGCGACATGATCGTCGAGATGAAGCACCCGACGCTGGGGACGATCAAGGAGTTCGGCATCCCGATCAAGCTCTCGGCGACGCCCGGCGCCGTCCGCACCGCCGCCCCCCACGCGGGCGAGCATACCGACGCCGTGCTCCGCGAGCTCGGGATGGCCCAGGCCGACATCACGGCGCTCCGGGAGAGGAAGGTCGTCGGGTAGCCGTCGCTACCCGCGCTGCTGGTGTCCGTGTGACCGCGGCGCCTCGCGATCCCCAGCGAGGTCGCGCGGTCCCTGAGCCTTGACGGGACCCCGGCCGACTGCTAGCGTGCCGCCGTGGCGATCTTCAACCCGGTCTTCCTCGAGCGGGCCTACTCCACCCAGGATGTCGTCGAGCAGCGCGCCCGCATCCGGGCCAAGCTGACGCCCCGCCGCGGTGAGCACGGGCTCGATATCGGGTGCGGGCCGGGGTTTCTCGTCTGCGAGCTCGCGCGCGACGTGGGCCCACCCGGCCGTTCCGTGGGCGTGGATGCCTCCGCCGAGATGGTCGCCACGGCAACCGAGCGCGCACGACGCTCCGCTCTGGCTGGGCGCACGGAGTTCTCCCAGGGCGACGCGGAAGACCTCCGCTTCAGCTCGCAGAGCTTCGACTTCGTCACGGCGATCCAGGTCTACGAGTACGTCACGGACATCCAGCGGGCCCTGGCCGAGGCCCATCGCGTGCTGAGGCCGGGCGGACGCCTGCTCGTGATGGACAGCGATTGGGACTCCTGCATCTGGCACGTGGACGACCGCGAGCGGGCCGGGCGGGTCCTCAAGGCCTGGGAGACCCACTTCGTCCACCCCCGTCTCCCCGCGGAGATGCCGGGACGCCTCGCCGAGGCCGGTTTCAGGGTCACGGTCGGGAGCGCGGTGCCGCTGCTCAATCTCCACCTCGATGAGGCGAGTTACAGCCACGGCATGGTCGACGTGGTCTCTCGCTTCGTCAGCCGCACGGCCGGCATTCCTGCAGAGGTGGCGCAGGCCTGGGCCAACGACGTCCGCAGCCAGCAGGCCAAGGGCCGCTATTTCTTCAGCCTGTCGCGCTTCCTCTTCGTGGCGGAGCGCGTCGCGGCCAGGGGCTGAGGCGATGCGGATCGAGGTCGACCTGGTCGTGGAGGAAGGCGGCCTCTATCGCGCGACGGCCGTCGCCTATCCCACCGTGACCGTCACCGGCCGCACGGAAAAGGAGGCCCTTGGCCTCCTGGTCGACGCGGTGGAGCGGCACTTGAAGGAGGAGGCGCGCAGGGACCCGGACCGCGCATGAGCGCGCCGCCGAGCGCGCTCGCGGATCTGCGCGTCGTGGACTGCTCGCGCCTGATCGCGGGCGGCGTGCTCGCCACCATGCTGGCCGACCTTGGGGCCGACGTGATCAAGGTCGAGAATCCCAAGGGCGGCGATCCGCTCCGGACCTGGTCGAAGTCCCTAGGCGAGCTCTGGTGGAAGGTCTATGCGCGCGGCAAGCGCTCGGTCACGCTCAACCTGACCAGGCCCGAAGGCCAGGCGCTCCTCACGCGCCTCGCCAGGACAGCGGACGTCCTGATCGAGAACTACCTGCCCGGCACCTTCGAGAAGTGGGGCCTCGGCTGGGAGCCGCTGTCGAAAGAGAACCCGCGCCTCGTCATGGTGCGCGTGTCCGGCTGGGGACAGGATGGACCATACCGCGACCGGCCCGGTTTCGGCACCATGGTCGAGGCGATGTCGGGCTTCGCGGCGACGACGGGCCCCGCCGAGTCGCCCACGCTGCCCTCCTTCCCCATGGCCGATATGGTCGCCGCGCAGGCCGCCGCCGTCGCGGTGCTGGCGGCGCTCCGTCACCGCGACAGGGTGTCGGGACGCGGGCAGATGATCGACGTGCCGCTGTACGAGCCGCTGCTGGCCATCCTCGGCCCCAACGCGCTCGAATATCGGGCGCACGGCATCGTCCGCGAGCGCATCGGCAACCGCTCCCACAACGCGAGCCCGCGCGGCACGTACAGGACACGCGACGGCAAGTGGGTCGCGCTCTCGGCCTCGACGCCCGCCTCGGCGGACGCGATGTTCACGGCGCTCGGCATCGAGCACCTCCTGGCCGACCCGCGCTTCGCGACCAACGATGCCCGGATCGCCAACGGCCAGGCGGTCGACGAGGCGCTCGCCCGGGCCATCGGGCAGCGCACGCGTCAGGAGATCATGGGCCTCTTCGAGACCGAAAGGCTGACGGCGGCGCCCGTCTACGACATCGCCGACATCATGGAAGACCCGCACTTCAAGGCGCGCCACACCTTCGCAGAGCTGCCCGATCCGGATCTCGGAACCGTGACCATGAGCGCGCCGACGCCACGTCTATCCGAGACCCCCGGCAGCATACGCTGGCCCGGCCCCGCGCTCGGAGCGCACAACCGCGAGGTCTATGCCGGCGAGTTCGGGTTGAGCGACGCGGAGATCGAGAAGCTGAAGGCCGGCGGGATCATCTGACCCGCCCTGACGACAGCGACCCGCTTGGCCGGCCTCCTCGGGTCTCGGGGCGCGCGATCTCCTCGCGGGTGAACGGCTGCGGCATGGCCCGGGAGTGATAGCATGTGACCCGTGCTGCCGACGCCGGGGACCAACCCGTTTCTCGACGCGACGGCCGGCGGGATGCTGGCTGCGGTGGCCGCCCGCTTCCCGACGCGCGAGGCCATCGTCGCCGCCGACCGGCGCATCACCTACGCCGACTTCGCGCGGCAGAGCGAGCGCGTGGCGCGCGGGCTGCTCGCCCTCGGGACACGCAAGGACGACAAGGTCGCCCTCTGGCTGCCCAACCGTCCCGCCTGGCTCTTCGTCCAGTACGCCTGCGCCATGATCGGCGCGGTCGTCGTCGCGCTCAACACCCGCTACAAGGCTCACGAGCTGTCCTACATCCTCAGCCAGTCCGACTCGACCACGCTCATCCTGACCGATCATCTGGGTCCCCTCGACTTCTTCGAGACGCTGGCCGCGGTGCTGCCGGGGCTGCGCGATGCCGAGCCCGGCACTCTTGAGGTGAAAGAGTTCCCCTGGCTCAGGCGCGTGATCGTCGACGCGGAGGATCCTTATGCTGGCTGTCTGCGCCTGGAAGACGTCCTCGAAGCGGGGGACGAGCCCGACTGGCGGCCCCGGCTCGAGCGGACGCGCGCGGACACTCGGCCAGACGACCCGTGGGCCATCCTCTACACCTCGGGGACCACATCCTTCCCGAAGGGCGCCCTGATCAGCCACAGGAACGCGGTGCCCCACGGCTGGTACGCGGGCGAGGCGCTCCGTGTCACCGAGACCGACCACGTCCTGCAGGCCTTGCCGATGACGGGCACCTGGGGCGGGCTCTGCATCCCTCTGTCCACCTTCTCCCACGGCGCCTGCCTTGTCCTCATGGAGAGCTTCGACCCGACGGTGGCGCTCCACCTGATCGAGCGCGAGGGCATCACGATCTGGAACGCGGTGGACGCGATGGCGATCGCGGTGCTCGACCATCCGGACCTGGCGCGCCGCAAGCCGACGACGCTCCGCACCGGTGGCTTCGGCATGACGGGAGGCGGGCGCGACGGGCTCTTCGAGGAGATCGTGCGCACGCTTGGCGTGCCGCAGGCTTATCAGCCGTATGGCATGACGGAGCTCAATGCGCTGGCCATGCTCCACGACCTCGACGAGAGCGACGAGTCGCGGGCGCTGCCCGGCGTGTGGCCGGCCGAAGGCCTCGAGGCACGCGTGGTCGATCCAGGGACAGGGCAGGACATGCCCGTGGGGCGCGAGGGCGAGCTGTGGTTTCGCGGGCGGCTCGTCACGCGCGGCTATTACAAGAAGCCCGAGGAGACGGCCAAGGTCCTGACACAAGACGGCTGGTTCAAGACGGGCGATCTCGCCGTGAGAGACGCGCAGGGCCGGACGGTCTTCAGGGGGCGGCTCCGCGAGGTCCTCCGGATCAGCCACTTCATGGTGGCGCCGGCCGAGATCGAGGAGTTCATCATGACGCACCCGCAGGTGCTCCAGGCCTTCGTGATCGGCGTGCCCGACTCCAAGCTCAACGAGGCCGCGGTCGCCTACGTCATCCCCAGACAGGGCGAGGACTTGACGGAGGAGGACGTCATCGCCCACTGCAAGGGCAAGATCGCCTCCTACAAGGTCCCCCGCCACGTCCGCATCGTCGAGGACGTCCCGCGCACCCCCGGCCCCCACGGCGACAAGGTCCAGAAGGGCCGGCTCCGAGCGATGTTCCTCGCCGACGCTGGCCATGCTGAGGGGCCCTGACCTCACCCCCCCAAGGCCTGGTGCGGCCCACGGCCCTGACAGCCCCGAAACATCCGTGACGTCAGGTGTTCTCCCTACTGACACTGCCGACCGCCGGCTTTCTGGCGAGGCCGTCCCCACCGCCCAAATCCCCGGCGGGCCCGCTCAGGACGGGGGTGACGCAAAGTCCCCTCATTCCGAAACGAAGCGGCGAAATCTCTACGCTGCGTCCCCCAGAACGCCTCTCAGTCGTGAAGGCAGAAGGTGGAACGACTCTTGCCACACAGGAGACCGCACGGGTGCCTCGGTGAACGGGCTCCCGGGAAAAGGAGGATCCCGGTCATGCAGGAGAGAAGGCGACGCTCCAGCGGGCGCTTCCCTGGCTTCGGTCGGGGCGGCTTCAGCATGCCCGAGCTCGTGGTCGTCTGTGCTGTCATCGGGATCCTCTTCGTAATGACCGTGCCGTTCTTTCTCACTTATTACCGGTCGGCGACGATCAAGGCCGGCTCCCAGCAGGTCATCGCGCTCCTCAACCAGGCCCGCGAGCTCGCCGTCAAGCAGAACGACAATGTCTGCGTCCAGCTCCCCAGCATCAGTCAGATACAGCTCCGTCTCGGCGGCTGCGCCGGCGCCGTCTGGACCGGGCCGGGGACCGACGCCGCCGGCAATATCAGCCTGCCTCAGGGCTTCATGCTGGCCGCGCCGAACGACATCGTATTCAGCTACCTCGGCGCGGCCCTACCGGCGACGACCTACACCCTCACCGACTCCGTGAGCGGCGCGACGGTCACCGTCTCGATCGCTCTGACGGGCCGGATTGCGAGTCCCTAACATGAGCCCCAGCGTCTACCGTCAGATGCGAAACCAAGCCGGAATGTCACTGGTCGAAGTCCTCGTCGCGTCAAGTGTCGTGGCCGTGGGCCTGAGCGGGCTCCTGTCGGCCGTGCCGCTCGCGGCGTACGGCATCCACGAAGGCCAGAACCTGTCCACGGCGACGTTTCTCGCCAACCAGCGGCTCGAAGAGGTGCGCAATGCCCAGTGGACGCAGAGCCCGGTGGCGGACAGCCTCGGCGTCTCCGCCTCGTCGACCGCGGCGCCCGTCACCGCTGGCGTCGGCGTCACCTTTCCTGACGAGGCGCCCATGGCGGCACCGTACGCCGGCTATACCCGGACTGTCCGCATCACCGACTGCGGCGTGGGGCTCGGCTGCGGCGGCATCATCGACTCCGGCATGCGGCAGGTCGTCGTCAGCGTCAGCTACACGCCCGTGACGGGCACCGGTCAGGCGGCCGCAGGGACGACCAAGGCCGCGACCGTCGGCCTCATCATGGCGCAACGGTGAGCACGATGCGGCGAACCCTGAGAGATCAGCGCGGCTTCTCGCTGGCTGAGCTGCTCGTGGTCGTTGCCGTCCTGGGCCTGATGCTGAGCGGGCTTCTCTTTGTCCAGGTGCAGGGACAGGAGAGCTACCTCATGGGATCGCGGCGCGTCGAGGCCCAGCAGAACGGCCGGGTCGCCCTCGAGCTCATGGTCCGGGAGCTCCGCTCCGCGCAGTCGGTCACGGCCATCCCGAGCGGGACCGACATGACCTTCGTGGACGGGACCGGCGCCACGATCCGGTACCAGCTCGCCGGAACCACGATCACCCGCACCACGGGCGGCGTCACCACCCCTCTCATAGGCGGGGTACAGACCTTCACCGTCACGTACTTCTCTGATTTCAACGGCGCCACGAACACCGGCACCACAACGGGGACACCGGGCAACGTCAGGCTCGTCCGGATCCAGCTCGTGACGGGCACCGACGAGGGCGGCGCCGCCTACTCCCCGGCCAACCAGAAGGCGACGATCGAGTCCATCGTCCGGCTTCGAAACACCTAAAGGAGTCTCCATGCGCTTTTCTCGTGTCCGAACGATCCTGGCGTGTCAGCGAGGCATCGCGCTGCCCATGGCCCTGATGACCCTGTTGATCCTGTCGGTGCTGATCATCGCCTTCTCGATGCTGGCGGCCTCCGAGCCCCTGCTCGCCAGCAACCAGCTCCAGGTCGCCCAGGCCCGGGCGGTCGCCGAGAGCGGAGTGGAGCGGGCCATCTGGGGGCTCAATAACGCGGCGAACGCGGATGGCATCCCGAACCCGCTCGTCACCGCCGCCGCGCCTTACAATGGCACGACCGCCATCCCGGTCCTGATCAATGGTGCCCAGGTGGGTGTCTTCACGGTTGCCGTCACCGCCGGCGCCAGCAGCTACGAGCGGAATATCGTCGCGACGGGGTGGACGCCCACAGATACGGGCAGCGGTCCCAAGGTCAAGCAGAAGATCCAGGTGACCGTCTACCAGACGCGCTTCCTCGATCCGCCGTCCGCGCTCACCGTCCGGGGCGAGATCGGCGTGGGCGGCAGCGCGCTCATTGACTCCAGATCCGACAGGAGCTGCGGAGACAAGGCTGGCACGTTCAGCAAGGGCATCACGGACGTCGGTGGCTCGGCAGATATCTACGGCGCCGACGGCAACAGCGTGCACAACCAGGACGGCACCGACATGATCCAGAATGTCCCAGACGCGACCTTCGACCAGTACACGTACTCGGGCGACGAGCTCAACGCCCTCAAGTCCCTCGCCAGGCAGAACGGCACCTACTATCAAGGCACGGTGGCTTTCAACTCGAGCACCCGGATGCCGAATGGCATCATCTACGTGGACACCGAGAGCGGCAACAATATCGACCCCACCGGAACTGGCACTACCGGCTTCGCCTCGGTGGACATCGACGGCAATGCTCCTCTCGATGGGAGTCACATCTTCAGCGGCCTGCTCATTGTGGCGGGAAGACTCACCATCCACGGCAATTTCCAGATGCACGGGATGGTCTACGTGCTGAACGACTTCACCTACCTGGGCACCGTCGTCGGGCAGATCCTTGGGGCCGTCTTGAGCCAGAACATTCGCGACACCTCGGCCACGTCCATCGACACGGACACGAGCGGCAATTCCACCATCATCTGGAACTGCGCCTATGCGAAGACCGGCGGCGGGCAGCTGCCGCAGACCTTCACCATAAAGTCAGGTACCTACAAGGAGGTCTCCGGCTAACGTGCGCCCCTACGTGCGCGGGCTGCTGGGGTTCCTCTTGCTGGCGTGCTCCGCCTGCCAGTCTCAGGTGGCCCCAGTGCCGGCTCGCGTCGAAACGGATCCGACGTCGCGCGCCTACGTCGCCCTGGAGGCCGGTCGCTACGCCGAGGCGGTGGGCCTCTTTCGCGAAGCGCTCACCCGCATGCCGGAGAGCGTGCCCCTCCGATATGGACTGGCCGTCGCGCTCTCGTACACGGACCGCGCGGCCGCGATTGCTGAGTTCCAGTGGGTACTGGGCAGCGCGCCACCCGGCTCGCGGGAAAGGGTCGAGTCGCAGGCGTGGCTGGCCCGAGCTGGCGCCCTCCCCCGTGTCCCCGCGGCTTCCGGCCGGTCCGCGGAGCCGGAGCGTCAGGCGGGTCATGCGGTCCTGGTGGGCCGCGCGCTTTCCGCCGAGTCGGGCGCCAAACCGCAGGCGATGCAACGCCTCCAGTTGTTTCTGATGGGCCGGCCCGACAGCTCGACCAAGGAGCAGCGCTACGTGCTCCGGACGGACGAGGAGGGAAACTTCAAGTTCCCCGACGTCGTACCCGGGCCCTACATGCTGACCAATCGCCTCGCGGGCCAGCCGATCTGGCGGCTCCGCGTCGAGCTCAAGCCCGCGGAGGAGAAGCAGCTCGACCTGACGTCCGGCAATAGCGTCGCCGTCCGCGACGACTTCCCCCAGTCCCGCTAGCTCCGGCCCGCCCTTGCCCAGGCGGGCCGCCGAATCCGCCGAGGCCGACCAAGATCCCGCGCCACGTCCGCATCGTCGTCAACGTCCCCGGTACGTCAGCTTGAAGAGTTCGGGGCGCAGACAGTACTCCGGGCGTCTTCCCACGGCTAGACGCGTTGCACCTTTGCGAAGTCCGGGGAAGCAGGAACCGAGGTCGATCACCAGCTCGAGCTGGCAGCCCATCACGATGGCATGAACAGACGGACGTAGTGGTTGTCCACGACTTCCCCCTTCGGCCCCACCGTGAAGTTCGAGGTAATGAGTCCCGTGGCGCCGGCGAATTGCCCGGCTCCCTCGCTCACCTCCCAGATGACCGCGCCCCGTTGCAGGCCGTCGACGCCGCTTGGCCCCAGTACGCCTTGCCCCACCGTCTTGAAGGTCAATCTGCCAGCCTTGCTGTAACTGATGCGCCCGGCCTCCACGAAAGTCCCGGCCCCCGTGATTTGCACCTCCGACTCAAAGGTGGCACGAGGGCCTGGCCGGGATTCAGCCTTGGCCTGCACGCCCTTGGCGGTCACGGCCGTCCGCAGGATCTGGCTGCTCGCCGTCGTCTTGGCCGCGAGCTTCCCTTCCGCCCCTTCCACTGGGTGGGCCTTGCCCTTGAACTGCAACGCGAAGACGAGCTCCTTCATGCTCGGGCCTCCTCTTGCTGGTCACAGCACTGTGCGGGGGTCTCCGGTCGTGAGGATCCGGTCCACCTGGTCGGCGACCTCGGCGGCGAAGCGGCTGGCCGTGGCGACGTCGTTCAGCGACGCCAGCGAGCCCGTCGCGTGGTCGATCGTCGCAATGGGGTAGTCCGGGATCCCCTGGGCGCGGCTCATGCCGCGACCCGTCGTCTCCACCAGCTTCCTGACTCCGACGGCCGCGGCAGGCACCCCGCGCCGCTCCAGCGTGATGGCGTCGAGCACACTGCCCGACGTGCAGGACCCTCAGTCACCGACGCCCGTGATCACCACGTGCGCCTTCGCCGCCAGCTCGGCGAGGATGGGCTCGGGCGCGATGTTGCCCAGGAACGGCTTCTCGCGGAAGAGCACGTCCCGGACTCGGTAGCGCTGCTTCAGGAGGTCGATCGCCTCCAGCAGGATGCGGTCGCCGTACGCGCGCCCGTTCCAGATGACGCCGATGGTCTTGTCGTCCAGGCTCGCCGGCCGCGGCGCGATGCCGCTGTGGCCGCGGGCCGGCCCGGCGGTGGGGTTGAGCACCTTGAGCATGACGTTCCTCCTCACGATCTCGTGGTCTCGATCAAGTGGCCGTGGCCGGAGCGCGCACCGCGCGGGTGACGGCGTCCGAGGACACCCCGTAGGGGACGATGTAGGCCATCCGGATGCCGGCGTTGCCGCCCCCGACGACCACGTAGATATCCGCGCTCCGCTCGAGCGCCCCGGGCGCCTGCATGAAGCGATCGTACTCGTTCGGCTCGAACAGGGAGACGATCCGCTCCTCGTCGCCGGGCTGGACTTCGCGGCTGAAGTCGGCGAAGCCCTCCGGCTTGTCGGCCATCACGCCCCAGGTCCCGCGCCGCTTGAGATCGGCCACCGAGCGCCGGCAGCGCGCCCAGAGGTAGTCCCGGACGCGCCGCTTGGTCCAGCCCTGCTGGATGAACACCGCCGCGTGCTGGGGCGAGACGAAGAGCAGGTAGGTCCCGCGGAAGAACTCGTCCGTCGAGATCGCGTCCACCACCGTGTCGAGGAGCCCCTCCGGGGTCGAGCGGGCGCAGTGCAGCTGCTGCAGCCCGGGGTAGGTGGACACCGCGGTGACCGTCGTCGTCTCGCGCGCGTGGCCCAGCGTGACGTGGAGGGGATCCCAGGCGGTGGACTCGTCCTCGGCGATGAAGCCCACCGAGCGGAAGGGGTTGCCCCACTGCCCGCGCTGGATGCCGTCGGGGCGCGCCTCCGCGCAGTTCCAGAGCAGGAGACTCATCGCCCGCGCGCACGTCGCGTTGGCCCGCGTCGTCGGCCCGAAGAGGTAGAGGCCGCTGTTGAACCCGAGCGTGCGGGCCAGGGGGCCATTGACGACGAAGACCGGCCACGGGCTGCCCAGGCTCGCCATGTGGTTGAACTTGAACGCGGGGTCCGTGATCGCCTCCGTCGCCGCCACCAGGATCGGCATGTACTCCGGCCGGCAGCCGGCCATCAGGGCGTTGATGGCCAGCAGCTCGGCCCTGAGGACCCGATCACGCTCGGGGATCTCGCCCAGCACGTCGTCGGGGGCGAGGCCGGCGGCGTCCAGGAACGCGCGCACCCGCTCCTCGGTGGGCGGGACCACGGGCAGGCCGTCCGTCCAGCCGCGCTCGTAGTAGAGCTCGATGGCCTGGTACACGTTCTCGACGTCGATCTGCTCGGCGGACAGCGGAACCTCGCGCATGCACGTCCTCCTCGGAATCGGGCCTGCGGCCACGCTACGACCCCGGCGCGGCGTCTGTCAAGGACGCCGGCGCGGAAGTGCCCGCACGCCCGCCAGGACAGTGTCGGCACATGACCGCCAGGACCCGCCGCCTGGATCCCACGCGAGGGATCGCGGTTGCCCGGCCCGGGCCCGCCCGCTATAGTTGGCGCGTCGCGATCGAGAGAGGTGCTTATGCCATGACCCTGCGGGGATCGCTCGGGCTGCTTGTGTCTCCGATCGGAGGCCGGCCATCACCAGGAGCGCCAGCCCTCATACCCTCCGACACTCGCTCGTGACGCATCTGCCACGTCCTGAACCGCGGACCCGCCGGCGTCCGGAGCCCGGCCGACCGGATGTTCGCGTCGTAAGGGGCCGGGCAGCGTCCGCGGGCGCATGCGCCAGGATACGCTGCGCGATCTCGCGGCCTATCCCGGCGCGGTCACACCTGCCCGATCGGCCGCAAGCTGAGGAAAGCAAGGGGGGCGGATGGGCACCAGACACCGCGCCGGACCGTCAGAATAGGCCGACCGGCCTCGCAGCGTCTGCCGGAATACGCAGATCGGCCTATCCCGAGCCCGAATTGTAGTTACGCTCGTGGTTCCGCTGGCCGTCGGGGGATCTGGTGGACAAGCCGAGGCGTGACGAGCAGCGGGAGCGCCGCATCGCGATGGAGATCGTCGTCGATGCCTACGATACTCACGAGCGGGCAATGGGCTGGTACTACTACCTGCAAGAGCAGCTCAAGTTCCCGTTCACCGCGACCTGTACCGCCAAGCGTGCGATCTCCCCGCTTCGCGTCAAGGATGAGGTACAGGTCGTCGGGATCCCCGGCGAGGAAGAATGCGAGCACGAGATGTTCGTCACCATCCGCTGGGAGAAGGATAGATTGGCGGTGCCCTTGGCCGAGCTAAGACCTATCAACGCCACGGACCAGCGAACGAAGCAAAGGGTGGAGGATTGGCACTACTGGGTCAAGATGGGATACGAGCTGTGAGGGCGGCGAGCCTAACCCCCGCATCCAGACGACGGCGGGCGCGGCGCGCGAGCAGAGCCGACAGCTTCTGGACGCCCGCCGCGCCTGATGCGGAGCGTTAGGCGCACTGGCGAGAGACATGGTCGATCGTCGACCGCCGCCGGATTCGCTGGCTGATTTCATCGTCCGGGATGACGCGCCCATCACTGTGCTGATGCGAAGTGCGCGGGACAGCAAGGACGGTGCCGTGATGCCGCCATGCTTTTGCGGAGCAAGATCGACGTCGCCCATGTGAGTCTCGTGCTCTTTACGCCGGAGCAACTTCACACGCTTCATCGCTACGCGGACCGCGCAGAAGTGGCCTTTCGGCGATTGCTATGGCTCGGCGCTTCCAGCCAATGCTAACGTTGGCGCTGACGTAGCGGACTTCGAAACGGTCGGGATACTCGAGCGGCGTGAGCTGGCGGGGGCGGGCGGCGGGACTGCCGGAGGTCGGGCACCGCGCCGGGCCATCGGACGTGATCCGGCGCCAAGCGTCCCGGCGCCGTCAATGAGTTGGCCCCAGGGGCCAATAGCGAAGCACCGCGACCTCTTCCCCGCCGGGAGGGCGTGCCGCCCCTCACCCTGCCCTCTCCCCAGAGGGGAGAGGGATCCTAAAGGCGAGCGGGGAGGCGGGGGCGGGGCCTCGGGGATGTCCCCCGAACCCCCCCATGGCCATCGGGGGTAGCGGGGGCGGCCCCGCCGCGCCCCCGGCGTCATCATGCGACTCCGCGAGGATTGAAGCACACGAAGCGCTCGCGTATGCTTCGGGGGCACCGCAATCTAGCGGCGACACAAGGAGACCGCCCGTGAGGCTCGATATCGGCATGCTCACCCACGACCTCAAGACGCTGCCCGACTATGCCCGCAAGGTCGAGGCCATCGGCTATGACTGCCTGTGGTCGGCGGAGACCCAGCACGACCCCTTCCTGCCGCTGGCCGTCGCGGCCACGGCCACGTCGAAGGTCAGGCTCGGCACCAATATCGCCACCGTGTTCTCCCGCAGCCCGATGATCACCGCCATGATCGCCTGGGACCTCCAGAAGGCCTCCGGCGGGCGATTCATGCTGGGGCTCGGCAGCCAGGTTAAGGCGCACAATGAGCGGCGCTTCTCCGTCAAGTTCGAATCCCCGGGGCCGAAGATGGCCGAAGCCGTCCGCGCCATCCGCGCCATCTGGGACTGCTGGCAGCACGGCACCAAGCTCAACTTCAAAGGGCAGTTCTACACCTTCGACGTCATGACGCCCTTTTTCAACCCCGGGCCGATCGAGCACCCGAAGATCCCGATCATGATCGCCGCCGTGAACACCTACATGTGCGGCGTGGCGGGCGAGTTCTGCGACGGGATGCACGTGCATCCCTTCAACAGCCCCAAGTACTTGCGTGAGGTGGTGCATCCGACGGTCGAGGCGGGGCTCAAGAAGTCGGGGCGCACACGGAAGGACTTCACCTACGCCACGGCCACCTTCGTCGTGGTCGGCGACACCGCCAGCGAGCGGCGCCAGCAGGAGCTCATGGTCAAGCAACAGATCGCCTTCTATGCCTCGACGCGCACCTATCAGCCGGTGCTCGACGTCCACGGATGGGGAGACCTGACCTCGCAACTCCATCGCAAGAGCGTCGAGGGAGACTGGAAGGGGATGACCGAGCTGATCACCGACGAGATGCTCGATACCTATGCGGTGACCGCGCCCTATGACACGCTCCACGACAGGATCATGGAGCGCTACGCGGGACTCCTCGACCGGACATCCCTCTACCAGCCCTACCAGCCCAGCCTCGGCGATCCGCGGCTGCCGGCGCTGGTGAAGCAGTTCAACGGCGAGGGGTTCGACGGCCCTGGGGAGAGAGAAGAGTGGAGGAGCAGATGACGAGCAAGGTGCAGGTCGAGATCAAGGCGCCCGTCGCCACCATCACGCTCAACAAGCCCGAGCGGCTGAACGCGCTCGACGTCGAGGTGTGGGAGGGCATCCGCGACGCCGCCGAGGCCGTGGACACGGCACGGGGCGTGCGGGTGATCATTCTCCAGGGCGCGGGCGGGGCCTTCTGCGCGGGGCTCGACGTCAAGGCTGGCTCGACGCTCGGCGCCACGCTCGACGGCTCGGCCGGTGCCGCCCTGCCCCGGATCACGGAGCACCTCACGCACCTCCAGGAGTGCTTCACGCGACTCGAGCGTGTCCGCGTCCCGGTGATCGCGGCCATCCAGCGCGTCTGCATGGGCGCGGGCATGGAGCTGGCGCTCTGCTGCGATATCCGCATCGCGGCCGAGGGAACGCTCTTCTCGATCCCCGAGGTGCAGCTCGGCATCATCCCCGACATGGGCGGCACCCAGCGGTTGCCGCGCACCATCGGGATCGGGATGGCGAAGGAACTGATCTACTCGGCCCGCCGGTTCGACGCGGCCGAGGCCCTCCGCATCGGGTTCGTGAACCACGTGTACCCGGCCGGGGAGCTCCAGACCCGCGCCGCGGAGCTGGCCGCAGAGATCGCGGCCAACGGGCCGCTGGCGGTGCAGGCGGCCAAGCAGTCCATCGACGGAACCTACTGGCGTGAGCGTGACGGCTGGCTCGCCTGGGAGGCCGAGCAGGCGGCCGGCCCGCTGCTCTCCGACGATCGCAAGGCCGGCATGAAGGCCGCCGCCCTGCGCACGCGCGCCGACTTCCAAGGCACGTAAGAACTGGAGGCCCGCATGGCAGACCTGTACGATATCGGGGAGAAGCCACCGCTCGGCGAGGTGCCGAAGCGCATGCACGCGTATCTCGTCCGGCAGAACCGGTTCGGCCAGCCGCGCGATGCCTGGAAGCGCGAAGTCATCCCCACGCCCACCATCGGACCGGACGAAGTCCTCATCTACGTGATGGCCTCGGGCATCAACTACAACAATGTCTGGGCCGCGCTCGGCCAGCCGCTCGACGTGATCGCCGAGCGGCAAAAGCTGGGCGAGCCCGAGGACTTCCACGCGGGCGGCAGCGACTGCTCGGGCATCGTGTGGGCCACCGGCAAGGACGTGAAGAACGTGAAGGTGGGCGACAAGATCATCGTCCACAGCGGCTGGTGGCGCCCCGACGACCCTTGGGTGCTCTCCGGCAAGGACCCGATGCTCGCCGAGAGCACGCGCATCTGGGGCTATCAGACCAACTACGGCAGCTACTGCCAGTTCGCGCGCGCGCAGGCCCATCAATGCGTGCCCAAGCCCACGCGCCTCACCTGGGAGGCGGCCGGCTGCTTCCTCCTCTGTGGCTCGACGGCCTACCGGATGCTCATGGGCTGGACGCCGCACACGGTGGAGCGCGGGGACGTGGTGCTGGTCTGGGGCGCAACCGGTGGACTCGGCAGCATGGCGCTCGAGATCACGCGGGCCCAGGGCGGGCGGGCGGTCGCCGTGGTCTCCGACGAGGCCAAGCGGAAGTTCTGCACGGAGCATGGGGCGGCCGGCGTCATCAACCGCACCCAGTTCGATCACTGGGGCCCCATGCCCGACACCAAGGACGCCAAGGCCTATGGCAACTGGGCCAGGGGCGCCCGCGCCTTCGGCAAAGCCATCTGGGACGCGCTCGGAGAGAAGTCGAGCCCCCGCATCGTCTTCGAGCATCCGGGCGAGGCCACGCTGCCGACCTCGGAATTTGTGTGCGCCACGGGGGGCATGATCGTCATCTGCGCCGGCACCACGGGCTACAACGTCACGCTGGACCTCCGCTACCACTGGATGCGCCAGAAGCGCTTCCAGGGCAGCCACCTGTCCAACGACCAGCAGGCCGCGGCCGTCACCAAGCTGGTCGCCGAAGGCACGGCCGATCCGTGCCTGTCGCAGACCTATGGCTTCGACGATATTCCCGAATGCCACCAGCTCATGCTGGAGAACAGGCACCCCTACGGCAACATGGGCGCGCTGGTGAACGCGCCCAAGCCCGGGCTCGGCGCCACATAGCTCCGCATGAAGGCTCTTGCCTTCCATGAGCACGGCGGGCTCGACAAGCTCCGCTACCAGGACGTCCCCGATCCCAAGATCGGCGACGGCGATGTCCGCGTCCGCGTGCGCGCCTGCGCGCTGAACCACCTGGACCTCTTCATCAGGGAAGGCCTGCCGGGTTTCAGGCTGCCCCTGCCCTTCTGGTCGGGCTGTGACATCGCGGGCGACGTGGCCGAGGTGGGCGCTGCGGTCCAGAACGTCGCGGTGGGCGATCGCGTGGCGGTCAACCCCAATCTCCACTGCGGCCGCTGCGAGTTCTGCATCAAGGGAGAGCAGAGCCTCTGCCTCTCCTATGGGATCCTGGGCGAGCACACGCAGGGAGGGCTCGCGGAGTACGTCCGCGTGGCCGGCGACAAGGTGATCCGGCTTCCCGAGCATGTGAAGTACGAGGACGCGGCGGCCTTCATCCTCGTCAACATGACGGCCTGGCGCATGCTCGTCACCCAGGCCCGGCTCCGCACCAGCGAGGATCTCCTCGTCATCGGCGTGGGAGGGGGCGTGTCCTCTGCGGCCGTCCAGATCGGCAAGCTCTGCGGGGCGCGCGTGTGGGTGACATCCTCCAGCGACGAGAAGCTCGCGCGCGCCCGGGAGCTGGGCGCCGACGAGTGCATCAACTACGGCCGGGAGGACTGGGCCAAGGTCGTCTGGGAGAAGACGGGGAAGCGCGGCATGGACGTGGTGCTGGAGAACGTAGGCGCCGCGACCTGGAAGGGCTCGATCCGCGCGCTCGCCAAGGGTGGTCGGCTGGTCACCTGCGGCGCGACGTCAGGTGCCATCGGCGAGACCGACATCCGCGTGGTGTTCTGGAAACAGATCTCGATCATCGGATCGACGATGTCGAACAACGTCGAGTTCAACGACGTGATGACCCAGCTCTTCCGCGGAGGCCTCCGCGCCGTGGTGGACACGGTGATGCCGCTCGCGGACGGCGTCGAAGCCCAGCGCCGCCTCGCCGAGGGCAGGCAGTTCGGCAAGATCGTCCTCACGCCCTAGCGGCTCAGTCCCTCACGTAGATCCGGGCGAAATGATTGTCCACGACGTGGCCCTCCGGGCCGACGGCGAAGTTCGAGGTGATGATGCCGTGGGCATCCGTGAAGCGGCCGTCACCGCCGGTCACCCTCCACATGACGGCTCCCCGCCGCTCGCCGGGCACCTCGCTCGGCACCACGACGCCCCGGCCGAGCGTGGCGAAGGTGACGCTGCCCGCGCTGCCGTAGCGGATCGTGCCCGTCTCGGTGAAGACACCCGCGCCGAGGACATCCACCTCGGCCTCGAGCACAGCCTCCTCGCCGCCGAGCTGCTCGACCCGGCTCTGGACGCCGTCCGCTCCGAGCACGCTCGACAGCGCCTGGCTCGGCGCCATGCTCCGGGACCGCCGCTTGCCCTCGACCCCGGGCACCGCGCCGGCACGGCCCCTGAACTCCAGCGCGAAGACCAGTTCCGTCATCGCGATCCCTAATACCAGCGGGGATCGTCGGGGAGCACGGGCACGGGCTTGCCATCGACCTGGAGGACGCGCGGGCGAATGGTCGCCACCTCGCGCCCGCTCAGCGCTACCACCACTCGCTCGGCCGGCGCTCCACCCGCAGCCACGAGCTCCAGGTTCTTGATGGTCGGGGTACGGAGCCCGATCTCCTTCCGCTTGAAGGCCTCGAAGGCCTCGGCCGGCGTCAGCCACCTGAGCGCCACGATCTCGTGGCCATCCACGATGGGCTCTTGCGCGGGCGGCATCTCGGCCGCGAAGAAGCGCGTGTCGAAGCGGAGGGGCTGTTCTTCGGGCGTGATCCAGTGGGCGAAGTAGGCGAGCCTGTCGGTGGCCAGGGTCAGTCTCTCGGCCCGAAGCATGTCGAAGAAAGCGGGATTGGCCTTCTGGCAGGCGGCGCGGTAGCCGACATAGCGTTCCCGATTGTTTCGGGTGATCGTGACGAGCCGACCCTCGGAGTCGTAGGCCAGGAGCACGCCCACTTCCTCGAAAGCTTCCCGGATGGCGCCAACCCAGTAGGACAGAGCCTGGCGGGGCGACAGATCCCCGCCAAGTCGCATGGCGGCCTCGTCGGCGGTGAGCCCCCGGCAGAATCCCTCGCCATCCGCCGGCATGTCGTCCGCCTCGACCTTGCCGCCGGCGAAGACGTAATCGCCCGCGGCGAACTTGCTCTTGGCGTGCCGCTGGAGCAGCAGGATCTCCACCGCCGAGGGCGAGCGGTCGCGGAGGAGGACCAAGGTGGCGGCGGCGGACGGGATCGCTGGCTGAGCCATAGGGCCGGTTTGACTGATTGTCACACACGACCCCTCGGCCTGTCCAAACGCATGCTACCCTTTGGCGACACAGAGACTGAGGCCAGGAGGCAGAGGCCCGAATGTGGCATACGCGGCGGTGGGTGTGGATCGCGGTGCTGGGGTTGACTCTGGGTGGATGCGTCTCGAGCACGAATCCGACGGTGCGCCGGGACGATCCGCCGAGCCGGACCCGCTGCGTGAACGACCGGGACAGGGAGCCCGGCACCATCAACCGGCCCCTCCTCTATTTCCTGTGCATCGAATCGCCCTGAACCAGGTCCGCGTCAAAATCTCGTAGAGGCTCTTGTCAGGAGCGAGGCGCTGGTGAGACAATCGGGCACGGACATGGCCGATCAACAGGCGGATCTCAGACGGTACCCGCGGGCCAGGGTTGCCTGGCCGGTCATCCTGGAGTTGGACGACCGCCAGATCCAGCTCGAGACCGTGAACCTGAGCCCCATGGGTACCAAGGTCCGGGTCGACGAACCGCTCGAGCTCGGAAAGACCGCCAAGCTCCACTTCCGTCCCCCCAATGGCGGCTCGCTGGACGTCGACGCCATCGTATGGCGCGCGGATGAGGACGGCTCGGCCTTCTTCTTCATCGGGGTCGAAGGCGACGAGGTCCCGCTGGCCGGTCCCGCGGTCCAACCTGCGCGCTGACCGCCCGCGTCCCGCGCCCGCGGGACCTGCCTCCCGGATCACGTTCACCCCTGAGCCAGCAAGGAGCCCCCATGAGCGCTGAAGCCAAGATCAAGCAGCTCGGGATCAGCCTGCCCCAGCCCTCCAAGCCCGTCGGCAACTATGTCCCGGGCGTCCGGGTGGCAAGCCTGCTCTTCCTCTCGGGCCACGGCCCCGTACGGACGGATGGGCAGCCCACGGTGCGGGGCAAGGTCGGGCGGGACCTCTCGGTCGAGGACGGCTACAAGGCGGCGCGCGAGGTGGGCATCAACCTGCTCGGCTCGACCAGGACGCTCCTGGGTAGCCTCGACAAGGTGAAGCGCATCGTCAAGGTGCTCGGCATGGTGAACTCGGCGGAGGGCTTCGGCGAGCAGCCGAAAGTGATCAACGGCTTCTCGGACCTGATGATCGAGGTCTTCGGCGAGAACGGGCGGCACGCGCGCTCGGCGGTCGGGATGGCGGAGCTCCCGATGGGCATCCCCGTCGAGATCGAGATGATCCTGGAAGTGGACTAGCAGTTCTTCAGCAGCCTGCGGAGAAACGTCTTCCTCATCACTCGGGGCGCTGTCCCATCCGTTCCTCGATCTCGGCTGCGAACAGGCTGAGGGTGAGCGGGCACGGAGGCTCGTTGGCGCTCACGTACTGGCAGTCCACCTCGCTGCACTGCACGAAGAGCTTGCCGCTGCCGCCGATCACTGTGCTTCGGCGAAGCGAGATGGAGACGGTCTCCGACACCACTTCGCAGTAAAAAGACTTTGCCGGGGTACGGCGCACGAAGCCGCCTCCTTGGAAAGCGCTGCTGCCGACAAACGCCGCGAGCGAGGACTCGAAAGGACGGCGGGGGCGCGACTGCCCGCCGATCTCTTCCACGAAGAGGCATTCAGTATAGCAGGTCAGCGCCCAGATTCACCCACGATCAGGCGGGGCAGCATCTCGAGCGCCTCCTTGATCCGAGGCCCATACCATGTGGCCAGCTTGCCGTCCACGAGGTGTATGCGGCCCTCGCGCACCGCCGGCATGCGAGGGTAGGCGTCGAAATCGCGGACGTGCGCCTGCCGGAAGCGGTACGGCTCGTCCGGGAGCAGGACGACGTCGGCTGCAGAGTCCGCCACCTCGGCGAGGGTCACCTCCGGGTAGCGCGTCTCGCTCGCGCCAAAAACGTTCTCGCCGCCGCACACGGCCAGCATGTCGTGGGCGTAGGTGTCGCGATTGACGGTCATCCAGGGCTGGCGCCAGATCGGGTAGAAGACGCGGCGGGCGGGCTTTGCCGCCTGGGCCCGGCGCACGGCCTCGAGCGCTGCTTCGAGCTCGGCCGCCATCTCCCGGCCCCGCTCCTCCTGCCCCACCACCCTCCCGAGCTCGCACACGAGCCCGATCCCCTCGATCACGGTTCGCGGATAGGTGACGTAGACCGGGATGCCCCAGCCACGCAGCGCGAGGACATGCTCGCGCAGGTTCTCCTCGACGTTGGCGACCACGAGATCGGCGCCAAGCTCGCGGATCGCCTCGAGCTTCGGGTTCTTCTCGCCCCCCACGCGGACCTTCGTCGCCACGCCCTCGGGCGGCTGCGTGCAGTAGATGGTGCAGCCGGCGACGGAGGACCCCGCGCCCAGGGCGAAGAGGATTTCGGTGATGCTCGGGATCAGCGAGACAATGCGGCGGGGCGGGGTGGCGAGCACGACCGTCGCGCCTGTCGCGTCGTGGACCTCCATCGGCGGCTAGGATACCATGGAGCCGGAATCCGCCATGGTGCGTGCCGCCGACCTCCTCTATCGCATCCTCTATGGCGTCGTGCTCTCGCGGGTGCCGGAGCCTCTCGCGGTGCCGCTCGGCCAGTGGGGCCTCCGGCTCCTGCCGCTCGATCTCCTGCCGATCTTCCGAAACCCGGATCCGCGCCTCGCCACGACGCTCGGCGGCGTGAAGCTGCCCAACCCGCTCATCCTCTCGTCCATGTACTACGACACGACGATTCTTCGGCGCGCCATGGGACTGGGCTTCGGCGCCGTCACGGCCAAGAGCATCACGCCGAGACCACGCCCGGGCCACCCTCAGCCCAATCTTGTCCGCATCGAGACGGCCGAGGGAGCGGGCCTCGTCAATTGCAACGGCTTCCACAACCCAGGCCTCGAGGCGTACCGCGCGGCGCTCGAGCGCCTGCCGCACCGCGTGCCGCTCATCGTCGCCGCGGCGGGCGAATCCGCCGAGGACTACGTCGCGGTGGTCGAGGGGCTGGCGCCCTTCGGCGATCTCGTGGAGATCAACATCTCGTCGCCCAACACCAAGCTCGTCTACGGATGGTCCGAGCGACCGCAGGAGCTCGCGGGCATGTTTCGGGCGGTTCGCAAGGCCACGGACAAGCCGATCATCGTCAAGGTCTCGCCGGATTTTCGTCACGCCAACGAGGAGACGACGATCCCCACGGCGCTCGAGGCGGGCATCACCATCGTCAACTGCGGCAACACTCGCCGCGTCGACGAGCCGCGCCTGTCGCAGAAGTCGGGCGGCCTCTCCGGCCCTGCGCTCTTCGCAGAGACGCTCGAGAACGTGCGCCGCCTGCGCGCGCGATTCGGCGCAGGCGTCGAGATCATCGCCACGGGCGGCATCGACGCGCCGGACAAGGCGCTGCAAGCCCTCGACGCGGGCGCGACGGCGTGCGGCTACTTCACCGGCTTCATCACGCGAGGTCCCTTGCTGGCGCGACGAATTCTCGACGCGATTGTCAAGGCCCATCGATAACCCACAGGTTATCCACTTATCCACCGGCATCCACACAATGAAAAATTGCACGGTGTGACGCGGTTCCACAGGCGCGTATCGAAAATATGACGCTCTGGCCGTCCACCGTCGCCAGGGGTTCACGAAGAGGCAACAATGACGCGTGTCCGGCGCGCAAAACTTGCCCAGACCCGCATCTGGCGCGGCGAAACGAAGCCTTGACATGCTCTGGGTCGCTCCCTAATGTGGGCACCTGCGCGCCCGCATCGAAGGAAAAAAACACAACGTGACAACGACGTTGAAGGGACGGTGAGTATGGAGGCCAGCAGAAAGCCACTGGCGAAGGTCGAGGGCAGGAAGCGGATGCGGCTGAGCGGCCTGACGGTGGCGTGGCGAGGGACGCCGAGCCTGGATGACTGGGTCGCTTACATCGTCAACGGCACGAAGTCGAAGAAGCTGATCCTGGCGGATCACTCATCGGAGCGGAAGGTGAAGTCGATCCTGGTGCGCATCCAGGGACTGTCCAAGAAGGAAGTGGAGAAGCTAGCCAAGGGTTAGCGGATTGATGGTGGCCACGGCCGACGGATCCTCGGCCCAGATGGCCGGATCGGCGTCCACGAAGAGCTCGACCACATTGCCATCGGGATCGTCGCAGTAAATCGATTGGCTGACCCGATGGTCCCGTGTGCCCCGTATCGGCACCCCGTGGGCGTCGAGCTGTGCCTTCGCTTCCCGCAACAGGTCGAGCGAATCTCCAATCTTCAGCGCCACGTGGGCCAGCCCCACCGCGTGCTCGGGCGGCGCGGGAGCATCGACCCCCACGGCCAGGACTGCCACGTCGTGGTGGTTGCGGCCCGCCGAGAAGAACACCATCCGCCCGGGAAAGCGCGCGACCTCCTTGAGCCCGAGCACGCCCTCGTAGAAGGCCTTCGCGCGCTCCAGATCTCTCACCTTCAGCACGACGTGCCCCACGCCCTGGATCTTCATAGAACCTCCGCGTGGCCCGCTACAGCGCGCCTCGCTGCGCCAGGCTGATGAACCGCTCTCTCCCGATGATAACGTGATCGTGGATGCGCAGATCGAGCAGCCTGGAGCACTCGACCAGCTGGCGCGTCAGGCGCAGGTCCTCGCGGCTCGGGGTAGGATCGCCGCTCGGGTGGTTGTGGAGCAGGATGACCGAGGCTGCGGACTCGAGGATGGCAGGCTTGAAGACCTCGCGAGGATGGACGAGGCTGGCCGAGAGCGTCCCCTCGGAGACCACCACGTCCTTGAGAAGGCCATTCTGGGCGTCCAGGAGCGCCACCCGGAAGACTTCCCTCTTGAGGTCCTCCATGAGCGGCCCGTAGCGCGCATAGACCTGCTCCGGGCTCGACAGCACGGGACGGGCATGCCCATTCCGCGACCGGAGCCGGCGCGTGATCTCGAAGGCCGCCGCCAGACGCACGGCCTTGGCCCGTCCCACGCCGCGCACACCCGCGATCTCGGCCACCTCGCGCCCCGCCAGCTCCTGGAGCGACCCGAACTGCGCCACGAGCCCATGCGCCACGTCGAGCGCCGAGAGCCCGCGCACGCCCGTGCCCAGCTGGATGGCCACAAGCTCGGCATCGGACAAAGCCGCGGCGCCCTTGTGATACAGCCGCTCGCGCGGCCGCTCCTCGGCGGGCCACTCGGCGATGCGACGGTCGCTGCCCATGCCGCCCGAGTAGCACGCGCCCGAGCGACAGGTCAATGTCCACTCTACGACACGCCCGCGAGGACCTCACCGGGACCGACGATCTCGATCTGGCGCGGCTCGTCGCCGAGTCCCGCAAGGGTGACCATGATCGTGCGCGGCGGCAGGAGCGGCAGGAGCTTGTCGGCCCACTCGACGACCGTGACGCCCGGGCCGTGGAGCATCTCCTCGAGGCCGATGTCCACGAGCTCGGTGAGGCTGCCGGTCCTGTAGGCGTCCACGTGGTAGACGGGCAGCCGGCCGTGGTACTGGTTGACGAGAACGAAGGTCGGGCTCGTCACGTCGGCGGTCACGCCCAGCCCGCGCGCGAGGCCCTGCAGGAAGCAGGTCTTTCCGGCGCCGAGCGGACCCATGCAGGCCACGACGTCGCCTGGCCCGAGCCGCGCCCCCAGGCGTCGGCCGAGCGCCTGCGTGTCCTCGGGGCTCTTCGAGACGACGATCATCGGGGGCCCGGCGTGAGCGCCCCCGGGATGGCCTCGATGACATCGCTCGCGATGAGCCCTTCCTCGCCGCGGTCGGAGGCGGCCAGATCGCCCGCGAGGCCGTGGAAGTAGCAGCCGGCCTGCTGCGCCGCGGCCGCGTCGAAGCGCCGCGCGAGGAACGCGCCGATCATGCCCGTCAACACGTCCCCGGTGCCGCCCGTGGCCATGCCGGGATTGCCCGTGGGATTGATCACGACGCGCCCGTCCGGGTACCCGAGCACGCTGCGGGCGCCCTTCAGGACCAGATACACGCGATGGCGAGAGCAGAACTCGCGCACGGTCTCGATGCGCTCGGCCTGGACCTGCGCAACAGAGGTCCCCAGCATCCGCGCCATCTCCCCCGGATGGGGCGTCAGGATGCGCGAAGCCGGCGCCTCATCCAGGAGGTCGAGATGTCCCGCCAGCGCCGACAGCGCGTCGGCGTCGACGACCATGGGCCGCGGCACCTCGGAGACGAGGGCGCGCGCGAGGGCCTGGCTCTCGGCATCGAGAGACAACCCGGGGCCCAGCGCCACGGCATCACGCTGCGAGGCCAGATCCAGGATCCGATCCTTGGCCTTGAACCCGATGGACTGGGCGCCGGTCTCGGCCAGCTGCTCGGTCATCAGCTCCATACCGAAGCCCGCGACGAGCGGCTGCTGCGAGGCGGCGGTGGCCACGGTGCAGAGACCCACGCCGCTTCTGAGCGCCGCGCGGCCGGCCAGCGCTGCGGCGCCGCATTTTCCGAGCGAGCCCGCGACGACGAGAAGGTGCCCATAGGTGCCTTTGTGGGCGTCGGGACGCCGTCTCGGAAAGAGCGGGCGTACGTCGGACTCTTCGAGCAGGAACGTGGCGATCCCCCGCCCGACCTCGGCGGGGGGAATTCCGATCGGCACCTCGAGCACCCGTCCCGCATCTTCGGCCGCCGGATACAGAAGCAGCGATCGCTTGAGTCCCGCGAAGGTCAGCGTCAGGTCGGCCCGCACCGCGGGACCGAGCAGCGTGCCCGAGTCGGACCCGAGCCCCGAGGGCAGGTCCAGGGCAACGACCGGGATGGCGCCACGGGCGGCCGACTCGTTGGCCATCTCGATCGCGCGCGCCACGAGGCCGTGCGCCGGCCCGGTGAGCCCGGTGCCGAGGAGCGCGTCCACGATGAGATCGGCCTTGCCGAGTGCGCTCCGGACCGCGGCCAATCCGAGATCGCCGCGGATCTCCTCGACGCGCCCGGGCCACCGCGCGAGCGCCCGACCGGCGTCACCTCTGACCTCGCCGCGAGTGCCCAGGAGCAGGACCTGCAGCCGCCCTCCCTTGGCCTTGAGGTGCCGGGCGACGACGACGCCGTCGCCGCCGTTGTTCCCCTTGCCGCACAGAATGACAACGCGCTTGCCGCGGATGGGCGCCCATTCGCGGGCGATCAGCGCCGCCGCGCCGCGGCCGGCGTTTTCCATAAGCCGCGGGCCGGGAATGCCGAGCTTCTCGATCGCGCGCAGGTCGAGCGCCCGCATCTCGGCAGCCGTGAAGACGGGCCGCAACGCTACTTGCCCTTCGTGGAAGCCAGGAGATCGGCGGACTGTGTGAGGAAGTCGGCGAGCATGGCCGTGTAGGCGTGGAGGTAGGTGGTGCGCGCCGCGCGCGGGAGCTCGATGTGGAGCGCCTTCTCCGAGCGGCCCAGCGGGCCGCCCGCCTTCGCCTGTGAGGCCGTGTACCGGAGCGTGTCGACCGGCTCGACCAGGATGTCGAGGCGCGGGACGTCGGGCTGCGAGCGCAGATGCGCGTCGCGGATGATCTCGAGCAAGGTCTTGAGGCGCCACGCCTCGTCCCGGCTGAGCCCGACCGTGGCGATCTCCATGCGCCCGGCGCTGTCCTGCTGGCCATTGCCGTGGATCTCGATATACCAGCGCAGCGGCCCCTGAGCGGTCTCGGTCACCGAGCGGTCGTATGCCTCGTACACCCGTCGCGCCTCGGGGCTTGCCCCTTCCGCGCTCGGTGGCGTCCCCGGCACGCTCTCGGTGGGCCGGTTGACATTGTAGCGGCGGCCCTCCGCATCGAGCTTGCCGAAGCCGACCGCCACGACAACGCCGTAGCCCGTCAGCCTCGCCAGCTCGAGCCCGATGGCATCGGTGGCGATATCGGTGGTGCCGTGGGGAACGCCGATGACGAAACCGAGGCGGCCCTTCTGGACGGAGACGGTTCCCTGCCCCGGCAGGAGCGGCCGCGTGCTGCCAGGGATGGACGCAGGGTACTTGCCTCCGATGTGCCCCGCGCAGCCCGACACCAGCATGGCGAGGCCGAGTACCAAGCTAGGCGGAAGCCGCCCCGGCATCCGACGGGTCCCCGACGAGCAGCGCCTGCGCCATCGCGTAGTCGCCATCGTGGGTGAGCGAGAGCAGCACCCGCGAGCCGCCCCTGGCGCGCGCGATGGCCTGTGAGCGGCCTGTGAGCACCATGACCGGCGCCTGGCCCCGCTCGCGGCGCACCTCGAGCTCCTGCCAGTTGACGCCCATGCGGAGGCCCGTGCCGAGCGCCTTGAGCGTCGCCTCCTTGGCGGCAAAGCGCGCCGCCAGGTGGGGGATGGGGTCGCGGCGGCGCCGGCAGTACGCGATCTCCGCCTCGGTGAAGACCCGGCGAAGGAACCGCTCGTCCCAGCGCTCGACGATCCGGCGCAGGCGCGGGATCTGCGCCAGGTCCACGCCTATCCCCTTGACCTCGCTCATGCTCCGACGGCTCCGGCGATGATCCTGCAGAGGTCGGCGGCCATGGCCTCGATCCGGCTCTTCTCCTCGCCCTCGATCATGACGCGCGCCAGATTCTCCGTGCCGGAGTATCGGAGAAGGATGCGGCCCGTCGGGCCCATCTCGCGCTCGAAAGCCGCCTGTGCAGCCGCGAGCCCGGGCATCGACTCGAGCGGTGGCTTCTCGCGCACGGGCACATTCACCAGCACTTGTGGAAACTTGGTCATGCAGGCTGCCAGCTCGGACAGGGGCTGGCGGGTCTCCCGCATGACGGTCACGAGCTGGAGCGCCGAGACAATTCCGTCCCCGGTGGTCGTGTGGTCGAGGAAGAGAAGGTGCCCGGATTGCTCGCCCCCTAGGTTCGCGCCCGTCTTGACCATCTCCTCGAGCACGTAACGATCACCCACCTGGGTCTTGATCGTCCGGATACCCGCCTGTCCCAGGGCCTTGTCGAGCCCGAGGTTCGCCATGACCGTGGTCACGACCACGCCTGTCTTGAGCCTTGCCTGCGCGGCCAGCTGTCGCCCGCAGATGGCGAGGATGTAGTCGCCGTCGCGCATCTCGCCCGTCTCGTCCACGGCGATGAGCCGGTCGCCGTCGCCGTCAAAGGCGAGCCCGATATGGGCGCCCACGGCCCGTACCTTCACCTGCAGTCGCTCAGGGTGGAGCGCGCCCGCCTGGTGGTTGATGTTGAGCCCGTCCGGCCGTGCGCTGAGCACCACGACCCTGGCACCGAGCGCTCGGAAAAGCCTCGGCGCCACGCGATGGGTCGCCCCGTGCGCGCAGTCGACCGCCACCGTCATGCCCGCCAGGTCGAACGGAAAAGTCCGTCGGACGTGAGCGATGTACTCGGCCTCTGCACGATCATAGCGCACGAGCCGCCCGACGTGCTCGCCAGTGGGCTTGGGCGCGACGTCGCCCTCGGCGAGACGCGCCTCGATCTCCGCCTCCCAGCCGTCGGGAAACTTGGATCCTTCCGAGGAGAAGATCTTGATGCCGTTGTCCTGGAAGGCGTTGTGCGACGCCGAGAGCACGACGCCGCCGTGGGCCTCGAGGGCGCGCGTGAGATAGGCGATGCCGGGCGTCGGCAGCACGCCGACCACGAAGACATCCGCGCCCGCCGAGAGCGCCCCCGAGACGAGCGCGCCCTCGAGCATCGGGCCCGAGAGGCGCGTGTCGCGGCCCACCACCAGCCGGACCTTGCCGAGCCCGTGGTGCTCGAGGAGCGTCGCCACGAGTTGGCGTCCAAGCCGGAACGCCAGCTCCGTCGTCAGCGGCTCCGCATTGGCTATGCCCCGGATGCCGTCGGTCCCGAAGAGGCGTCCCATCAGCGGTCCCGGGCCAGGCCGATGCGCACGACGTCGGGACTCACGCGGAGAACGGTGACGCCGGCCGGCACGACGATCTGGTCGGGGCCGAGCCGCAGCGCTACCTCGCCTGGCCCCACGTCGGCCAGGCTGACCCGCACCCGCAACGACTCCGGGGAGACGCGGGACAGCGCGGTCCGGAGCCCGTGAAGCTGCACTTCCACCGTCTCGGGCGTGTCGCTGGTGATCATGAGACCTGCGGGCAGGGAGTGAAGCTCGATGGGTAATGCCAGCACGGCATTGGTCTTGTCGGACGTCATGACGAAAAGCCAGAGCGCCGTCGAGAAGACGAGCGCGAAGAGCTTGAGCTCCCAGTGCCGCGTGATGACGGCGATCATTTGGTTCCGGGGGGGAGCGGCGCCGCTCCTCCCCCGGCCCCCCCCACCGCCTTGATCATTCCTCCGATGTCCCTTGGCTCGCCCTCGGCCTCGGATCCCGAGACGGCTTTGATCGCCGCTCGCGCGCTCATTTGCGGAGCCATCCGCGGGCCGGCAGCCACCACGGCTGCTCGGCGTGGATCGTCTTGTCGCCCAGCTGGAACAGTTCGGCCAGACGCCGGGTGAGCGCCTCGTGATCGAGCGGCGTCTCCATGCGCCCCGCCACCACGAGCGAGATCCGCCCGGTCTCCTCGGAGACGACGAGCACCACCGCGTCCGTCTCCTCGGACAGGCCCAGCGCGGCGCGATGGCGCGTGCCCAGGGCGCGCCCGATCTGGGCATTGCGAGAGAGCGGCAGGAAGCCGCCCGCCGCGTCCACACGCCCACCGCGGATGAAGACGGCGCCGTCGTGCAGCGGCGAGTAGGGCAGGAACAGGCTCTCCAGCAGGTCGGCCGAGACGAGGGCATCGAGCGGAACGCCGAGCTCGGCGTAGTTCCGGAGCCCCGTCGTGCGCTCCATGACGACCAGCGCGCCGATGCGCCTGCCCGCCAGCGACTCGGCGGCCTTGACGACCTCGTCCAGAAGATGGCTCTGCTGCGCTCGGCCGGCCCGCGTCATGACCTGGAAGAGCGGGCTCTGGCCGAACTGGGCCAGCGCCCGGCGGAGCTCCGGCTGGAACAGCACGATGAGCGCCAGCACCCAAAAGGACCAGAAGTTGTCGAGGATCCAGCTCGTGCCGTAGAGCTCGAATCGGTGCGCGAAGAAGGAGGCCGCCATCAGCGCCCCGAGCCCCAGCAGCATCTGGACGGCCCGTGTCTCCTTGAACATGACGAACACGCGGTAGAGGACCAGGGCGACCAGCAGGATGTCGATGGCATCACGGAGGCGAAAGCCCTGGAACGCCGGCCACATGACCTAATCGCCTTCTCTCGCGCGGCGAACCGCCTGCGCGACGGCGACGGCCTGGACGGTTTCCGCGACGTCGTGGGCGCGGATGACGTGGGCGCCGTGGAGGACGCTGACGGCCGCGGCCGCCAGCGAGCCTGGCAGCCGCCGGGCCGGATCGCCCTCGTCCACGAGCGCGCCGATGAAGGACTTCCGTGACGCGCCGATGCAGATGGGCCGGCCGAGCTCGCGCAGGCGCGCCAGGCTGCCCAGCACCCGGCAATCCCACTCGTGCCAGGCCATGCCCCGCCGCCTGAAGAAGCCGATGCCCGGATCCACCATCACGCGATCCGACGCTATGCCAGCCTGGGCCGCGATCCGCAGGCTCTCGTCCAGCAGGTCGAGCACGGTCTCGACGGGTTCCCGGTCCTCGGCGCCGCCACGCTCGGAGGCCACGACGATGAGCCCCGCGCCGGCACTGGCGACCAGAGGCGCTAGACCCGCGTCGGCGGTGAGCCCCCGGACATCGTTGATGATGCCGGCGCCGGCTTCGAGGGCTGCCCGGGCGGGCTCGGCGCGGCTCGTGTCGGCCGAGACCGGCACGTCGAGCTTGCCCGAGACCAGCGCCACCGCCCAGCCCAGCCGTTGAGCTTCCTCCTGGGCCGACATGCGGCCCTGGAGATAGGGCGCCGTGGACATGGCGCCGATGTCGAGGATGGCCGCCCCCTCGCGCACCATACGCTCGGCCGTGCGCACGAGTTCATCGCCCGCGGTCACCACCGAGCCCGAGTAGAAGGAGCCGGAACCGACGTTGAGCGCGCCCATCACGGCCACGTCCCCGCCATCGCCGAGGTAGACGCCTGCCAGGGTCGCTCGGATGGGAGAGATCACGAAGACAAAAATACCATTGCCGAGAGCAGCCACGTCGCCGGAATTACGAGCGCTCGGGGGTCATGCGGGCTCGGTACGGAGCGGACCAGGCCGGCTGCGGGGACGGCGAGCCGGCGAAGCGAACCGATGAGCAAGCCTGGGGGAGGGGAAACGGCCCGAATCAGGCCGGAGCCGGGGCTCCCTGGAAGGGCCGGGCGAGCAGGATGCGGTTGATGTCTTCGCCGTCCAGGGTCTCGCGCTCCAGCAGCGCCCGCGCCAGCAGGTGGAGCTTCTCGAGGTTGGTCTCGAGGAGCTGTCGGGCGCGCGCCGCGCAGTCGGTCACGATGCGCTTGATCTCGGAGTCGATGAGAATGGCGGTCTCTTCGCTGTAGTCCTTCGGGCGTGACACCTCGCGGCCGAGGAACACGTGCTCCTCGGCCTTGCCGAACGTGAGCGGCCCCATCTTGTCGGACATGCCCCACTCGCAGACCATCTTGCGCGCCATGTCGGTCGCCTTCTCGAGATCGTTGCCGGCGCCGGTGGTCTGCTGCTGGAAGACGATCTCCTCGGCGGCGCGGCCGCCCAGGAGAATGGTGACCTGGTTGACCAGGTACTCCTTCGAGTAGCTGTAGCGGTCATCGGTCGGCAACTGCATGGTCAGACCCAGCGCCCGCCCGCGCGGGATGATGGTCACCTTGTGCAGCGGGTCCGCGCCCGGCAGGAGATAGGCGACGAGCGCGTGGCCGCCCTCGTGATAGGCGGTGGTCCGCTTCTCGGACTCCGGGATGATCATGGAGCGCCGCTCGACGCCCATCAAGACCTTGTCCTTGGCGTTCTCGAAGTCGATCATCTCGACGGTCTTCTTGTCCTGCCGCGCCGCCAGGAGCGCCGCCTCGTTGACGAGGTTGGCGAGGTCCGCGCCCGAGAAGCCCGAGGTGCCGCGCGCCAGGACGTTGAGGGCGACGTTGGGCGCGAGGGGGATCCGCCGGGCGTGTACGCGGAGGATCTCTTCCCGGCCCTTGACGTCGGGCCGCGCGACGACCACCTGACGATCGAAGCGGCCCGGACGGAGCAGCGCGGGATCGAGCACATCGGGCCGGTTCGTGGCGGCGATGAGGATGACCCCCTCGTTGGTCTCGAAGCCGTCCATCTCGACGAGGAGCTGGTTCAGGGTCTGCTCCCGCTCGTCGTGGCCACCGCCCAGCCCCGCGCCCCGATGCCGTCCCACGGCGTCGATCTCGTCCATGAAGATGATGCAGGGCGCATGCTTCTTGCCCTGCTCGAAGAGGTCGCGCACCCGTGAGGCGCCGACGCCCACGAACATCTCGACGAAGTCCGAGCCCGAGATCGAGAAGAAGGGCACGTTCGCCTCGCCCGCGATGGCCTTGGCCAGGAGCGTCTTGCCCGTGCCCGGGGGCCCCACGAGCAGCACGCCCTTGGGGATCCTGCCACCCAGCTTCTGGAACTTGGGCGGGTCCTTGAGGAACTCGATGATCTCGCGAAGCTCTTCCTTGGCCTCCTCTACACCCGCCACGTCCTGGAAGGTGACCTTGTTCTGCTTCTCCGAGATCAGCCGCGCCCGCGCCTTGCCGAAGGAGAGAGCCTTGGCGCCACCGCCCTGCATCTGGCGCATGAAGAAGATCCAGACGCCGATGAAGAGCAGCATCGGCACCCACTGGAGCACGTAGGCGTACCAGGGGTTGCTGTCTTCGGGCTCGACGGCGATCTTCACGCCCTTGTCCTTGAGCGCCTTGATCAGGTCGGGATAGTCCGCGGTGAACGTGCGGAACGAGGAGCCGTCGGCGAAGCGGCCGGTGACGGCCTTACCGCGGATGAGGACTTCCTTCACCTCGCCTCCCTCGACACGCTTGAGGAAATCGGAGAAGACGATCTTGCCGCTCGAGGGTTGGCTCGCCTGAAACACATTGAAGAGGACGATGACGATGAGACCGATCACCATCCACAGGGCCAAGTTCTTGTAGAACGGCGAATTCATGGTGTTTCCGAGTATATCACAGCGTTCCAGAGACGTTGGGCGGGGCGGCGTCTCGTCAGCCCTCCTCCAGGGCATGGATATCGGGCAAGCTGCGGTACAGGCCGCCGAGGTCGAAGCCGTAACCGACCACGAAGCGGTCGGGTATCGCGAACCCGACATAGTCCAGGGGCACATCAACCTTCCGGCGCTCGACCTTGTCGAGGAGCGTGCACACCTGGAGGCTTCGAGGGTCGCGGGTCTCGAGGTTCCGGCGAAGGTAGTCCACGGTCCAGCCCGTGTCCACGATGTCCTCGACGAGGATGACGTCCCTGCCCTCGATGGACACCGAGAGGTCCGCGGTCAAGCGCACGACTCCCGACGGGCGCGCTTCCGTGCCGTAGGACGACACGCCCATGAAGTCGATGCTGATGGGCGTCGGGACGGCGCGGATGAGATCGGCCATGAATATGGTCGCGCCCTTGAGCACCCCGACCAGGAGAGGGACGCGGCGACTGTGCTGGCGGCCGATGGCGCGGCCGAGCTCGCCCACGCGAGCGGCGATCTCGGCGCGCGAGACGAGCACGCGACCGGGTTCCTGCGCCATGGATCCTACTTCGGCGCGACGAAGGCGGCCATGGAGCGGTCGACGCGCATCCGATCGGCCATCCGCTGGGCCTCGGGCTTGCTCTTGAAGGTGCCGACGCGGACGCGGTAGCGGATCTGGCCGTCCTCGCCCGCGGCCTGTGTCACGTACGCGTCGAAGCCTGCCTGGCGGAGCTGCTTCTCCAGGCCGTCGGCCTGGGTGCGAGTCTTGAAGGCTCCAGCCTGAACGGCCCAGGGCCCCGAGGACTCCACGGCAGGCTTCGTCTCGGGCATCGCCGGCTTCTCGATGAGGGTCTCCTCACGCCCTGCGTACTGGCTCGTGGGCGGAGACGAGGAGACAGGTTCGGCTTTGGGCGAAGCGGACGATGCGGCGGGCGCCGCCGCGTGCTCTTTTCTCGCCTTGTCGTCGCGGCGCTGGGAAGCGTCGACCGAGCCACGCCCCAGGGGCTCCGCGAGCGTCTGGTAGAAGGTGAGCTTCTGATCCACCGCCGGCGCCGGCTCCACCTCGGCGCCCGAGAGCCCGCCCCGCCTGCCTGGCGGCACGGTCTTCCTGGCACCGCTCTCGACCATGGCCGTGGCCGGAGCATGACGGCTCCACTGGCGCCCCACGAGCACGCCCAGCGCGAAGGTCAGGGCCATGATGACCGTGGCCGCGGTGAGCAGGGCCATCCACTGGAACGCCCCCGCGCCGCTCCGGACTCGCCCTCTCCCAGCCATGGCCCGCGCCGAGCTCATCTACCGGAGATCTCGAACCCTGTCACCGCTCACCTCGTCGTGCTCCTCGCCTGCGGCTCGTCGGCCACGCCTCGGCTCGCACGCCCTCGACCCTTCTCACCGCTCACCTCGTCGTGCTCCTCGCCTGCGGCTCGTCGGCCACGCCTCGGCTCGCACTACATTGTCTCCGGGGCCGAGACGCCGAGAAGCCCCAAGCCATTGCGCACCACCTGCCCGACGGCGGCGGAGAGCCCGAGGCGAGCCTGCGTCAGGGCCGCGTCCTCGGTGATCACGCGATGGGCCTTGTAGTACGAGTGATAGAGGCCCGCGAGCTCGGAGAGATAGTAGGCGACGCGGTGGGGCTCGCGTACGCGGGCGGCGCCGGCGACGAGGCTCGGATACTGGAGCAGGCGCTTGATCAGGCTCTGCTCCTCGGGCAGCCGGAGCGGACGAAAGTCTACCTGGTCCCACGGCGGCAGCGCGATCTTCTGCTCGGCCGCGTTCCTGAAGAGGCTGGCCACGCGCGCGTGGACGTACTGGACGTAGAAGACCGGATTGTCCGCGGACTGGCGCGTGGCGACGCCGAGATCGAAGTCGAGGGGGCTGTCGTGGCGCCGCGTGAGGAAGGTGAACCGCGCGGCGTCCCGCCCCACCTCCTCGAGCAGCTCTTCCATCAAGGCGAATTCGCCGCGGCGCTTGGACATGCGCACGGGTTCGCCGTCGCGCAGGAGGGTGACGAGCTGGACGACGAGGACGTCGAAGCTCTCCGGCGGATGTCCGAGCGCCTGCATGGCCGCCTTGATCCGCGGGATGTAGCCGTGGTGGTCGGGTCCGAGGAAGTGCACGACGAGATCGGACTGAGCGAACTTGACGAAGTGATGGAATCCGACATCGACGGCGAAGTACGTCAGCTCGCCGTCGGACTTTCTCAGCACGCGGTCCTTGTCGTCACCGAAGGAGGTGGAGCGGAACCAGAGGGCGCCGTCCTGCTCGTAGGTGTGGCCGGCGGCGGTGAGGGCGGCGATGGCCCGCTCCGGCAGACCGACATCCCGCACCTGGCCCTGCTCGTGTGTCCAGCTCTCGAAGCGGGTGCCATAGGATTCGAGCACCTCGCGCTGCCCCGCCACTATGCTGGCCACGGCCTTGCGCCCGAGGACCTCGACGCGCTCGGCCTCGGGCCGCTTGGCCATCGCGCGCATGCCGGCGGCGTCGGTGGCCAGCCAGTCCTTGACGAGATCCACGAGGTATTCGCCGGGATAGGCATTGTCCGGCAGCTCGGCCGTCTCGCCGAGGGCCTGGCGCAGCCGCACGTCCACGGATCGGGCGAGGGCCTGGAACTGGTTGCCGGCGTCGTTGACGTAGAACTGGCACTCGACGGCCATGCCCTGCGAGCGCAGGATACGCGCGAGAGCATCGCCCACCGCCGCCGCGCGGGCATTGACGATGACGAGAGGGCCGGTGGGATTGGCGGAGACGAACTCGAGGAGGACGCGACGGCGGGGCGCGCTCTCCATCGTGCCGAATCGCTCGCCCGCGGCCAGGATCTCCTTGAGGGCCTCCGCGCACCAGTCCGCCGCGAGCGACACGTTCAGGAACCCCGGGCCTGCCACCTCGAGCTTCGAGACCATCGGGCTCACGGGGAAATCCCTTTTGATCGCCTCGGCGATCTCGCGCGGCGCCTTGCGGGCCGGGCGAGCCAGCGCCAGGGCGACATTGGTGGCATAGTCGCCGTGGCTTTCCTCCCGTGGCACTTCCCACACCACGTCGTCCGGCACCGGCAGCCCCGCTGTGACCAAGGCGTCCCTGAGCGACTTCGTCAAGAGTTCCGTGATTGAGTTCTGCATGCCCGGCCCGTTGAGACACGAATCGCCGCACGTGGCGGCGTCGAATCATCCTACAACGCAGATCCGGCCGCGCGGCTAGAAATTAGGCGGCGCCCGCCGCCCGAGCCCGATTGCGCGCCTTCTTATCCGATGCACCGGAGCGCGACGAGGGCGCCCGCAAGACAGAGACCCGCAGCCGCCGCGAACACCCGCACCGCCCGGTCCATGGTCGGGACATCCGGCGGCGGGCCATGACCGAGGCGGTAGTGTCCGAGCTTCTCGAGCGTGACGCCGAGGGCACCGGCCATGGCCGCCATGGTCTGCCCCGCATTGGGGCTTGCCGTCCGGCTACCGTCCCGGCGCACGGCCATCCACGCTCTGGTCGCCGACTCGCCCGCGAGCCAGGCACCGGCGCAGAGCGCCACCGCGCCGAGCCGGGCCGGGATCCAGTTGAGGAGATCATCCAGGCGCGCCGAGGCGCCGCCCAGCTGCTCCTGCAGCCCTTCGCGGTAGCCGATCATGCTGTCGGCGGTGTTGACCGCGCGGTAGAGCCATGCCCCGGGCAGCCCCGCCACGAGGTAGAAGCAGATGGGCGCGACCCAGCTGTCGGTCAGGTTCTCCGCCAGGGACTCCACCGCGGCCCCCGCGCTGGCGCCGGCGTCCAGCCGCTCGACCGGGCGGCTCACCAGGTGAAAGCCCACGGCGCGGCGCGCCGCCGCGAGATCGCCGCTCGCCAGCGCATCGCGCACCTCCCGGACGGCGGCCACGAGCCCGCGAAGGGAGAACGCGCACTTGAGCAGCCACGCCTGGCCAACGAGGGCCATCGGGCCGGGAAGCCGAGTCGCCAGCGACTGCCCCAGAAGCGCGCCGAGGACGGCCGCGACGGCGACGAATCCGACGAGGAGGACACCGTAGAGGGCGAGGAGCTCAGTCGACACGCGTGGCGCCCAGGCGCGGCCGAGGGCGATGAGACGGCCCATCCAGGCGACGGGATGGATGCGGTTCGGCGGGTCACCCAGCACGAGATCGAGAGCCACCGCCAGCAGCAGGACGGCCATGTGGATCAGCGCAGCTCAAAGATCACCGGCAGTCGCACCCGGAGTGGGCGGCGCGGCACGTGCTCGGGCATCGGCAGGGGCGGAACCTGGCGCACGGCATCGACCGCGGCCTCATCGAGCACGTCGTGGGTCGAGGAGGTGACGACACTCACGCCCCGCACACGTCCGGTGGGCTCGAGCAGCACTTCGACTTCCACGCGGCCGGAGAGGCCGCGGCGCCGGGCCGCCAGCGGGTAGACGAGGAAGTCCTGGATGCGCTGGCGGAAGCGCGCGAGGTAGGGGCCGAACTCGGCCGGCGGCTCGCCGCGGTCCGTGCCGGGCTCGACCAGCGCGAGCAGCGTGCCCGTCGCGCCGCCGCCCGGCTGTCCCTGATGTCCCGGCGCATCGCTCGCCGCGCCGGGCGCCCCGCTGCGATCGCCGGCGGCTGGCGTGGAAGAGGCATGGGCGCGACTCGCGGTGGCGGCTTCTCGTGAAGTGCCGGCCGCCGGCTCCGGCTCGGGCCGTGCCTCGACTCGCGACTCGGGCTCGGGCGAGCGCGACGGCGGTGGCGCCGGCGGCAGCGCGGGCGGATCGGCACGCCGCGCCTCTCGCAGGGACCCGCCAGCCTGTGCCGCGCGGCGGGGTGGAGGCGTCTGGCTGGACACCGCGCCACGGTCGCCGGCACGCGCTCCGTCTGTCATGTCGATGAAGAGCGGCTGCGGCTGGCGGAGCTCCGCCGCCAGCGTCAAAATGCCGGCGGCTGCCGCCACGTGGAGCGCCGCGGAGCCCGTGAACATGATGAGGCGGCGGCGGATGCTCACGGGGTGCGCTCCCTCCAGCCCCGGATGCCGGCACCGAGGGCCTGGCGCGCGGCCTGAGCTATGCTCCAACCGAGCTCGGATGCCGGGCCCCCGAAGCGCACCCGTGGACCCCGCCCCGTTGCCGCGATGACCACGGCGTCCGTCGACGTCCCCGTCACGACCTCTCCCGCGGCATCGCGCACTCCGGCCTCGTGGAGCGCCAGCGCCTTGACCTCGGTCACCGTGATGACGGCATTGACCAGCGCAGCCGGCTCCGGGTCGGCGTCGACGACGACGATGGTGTTGATCGTGCCCGGGACCCAGAGGCGCACGGGCTCCCGTCCCGCCGCGATGCGATTGCTGAGCCCGACCGTCGCTACGACGACCGTGGCGATGCCGGCGCCGTCTTCTTCCCCCGTCGTCGCGAGCTCGGTCCAGGCGCCGGTCAGAAGGCCCACGTAGGGCTCGGGCACGGTGGCGCGACGGGCGAAGGCCGCCAGCATGCCGGCCGGGTCGGCGCACGGATCGTGCGTGGTGACGTGCAGGTTGATGACGGCCCGGGCGCTCCGGAAGCCGCCGCCGTGGACGGCCGAGGAGAGCACGGTGAGCGGCCACTCGCTCGTCACGAGCACCGCCTCGCGGTTCTTCCGGATGCCGAGGATCTCGATCATGCGGGCGGCCTCAGAAACCGACCCGCAGGCCGATCAGGACATTGGTCCCGAGAGCCGGGAAGCCGCGCACCTCCGCATAGCCCTCGTTGAGAAGGTTCTGCACCCGCAGGATGAGATCCACGCCCTGGACCCAGTTGTACTTCTCGAGCACGCGGTACGTGCCGCCGAGGTCCACGCGCGTGTAGCCGCTGTTGTAGACCTCGCCGAAGGTCTCCCACTGCTGCGTCACGACATGGATCTGGGTGAAGAGCGAGAGACCCCGCATCGGCTCCCACGTCAGCCCGACGTTCCACCGGTGCTGGGGCTCGCGCGGCAGCCAGCGCCTGGTCTGGAAATTCTTCGTGTCCGTGTACGTGTAGTTCACGGATGCGACGAGATTGCGCAGGAGGTCCGCCTCGCTCGTGAACTCGACGCCTGCCGACCGCGCCGAGCCCACGTTGACAGGGCCGCCGAAGGGAGCGGTGGGTATCGGGCCGCAGCAGGTGATCAGGTTCTTGAACTCGTTGTGGAAGTACGTCAGGCCCAGGCGGACCCGCCCCTGCCAGAGCTTCTGATCGACTCCGGCATCGTAGGACATGCTGCGCTCCGGCTGGAGGTCGGGGTTTCCGAAGTCGGGGAAGAAGAGGTCGTTGAAGGTCGGCGCGCGGAAGCCCGTGCCGGCCCCGCCGCGGATGCGCGTGCCCGTCTCCTTGATCGCGAAGGCCAGCGAGCCCCGCTGGGTCGTCGCGCTGCCGAAGACGCTGTCGTCTTCGTTCCGGAAGCCGCCCGAAAGGAAGAGCCGGTCGAAGAAGCGCAGCTGCTGCTCGAAGAAGATCGACGGCACATGACGGCCCGTGTGGAAGGTGCCCTTGTTGTCGCCCTCCTCGTGGCGGTAGCCGATCCCCACCGTGCTGGTGCTCCACGAGCCCACGTGGATGGAGTTGAGCCACTCGACCTCGCGACGCTCGACGTCGATCTGCGAGACGGTCGGGACATCGAAGTCCACCCCGGGGTCCGGCGGGTCCTGGAACCCGACGTTGTTCTCGTAGCGCGAGAGTCGCACCGTGCTCTCCCACCACGTCACGGGCCGCGTCTTCGCCTCGAGCAGCATCACCGTCGTCTCGCTCTGCTGCCTGGCATTGGGGTTGATGATGGGGTCGATGGGCTGGGGCCCCGGAAAGACGCCCTTGACGGGCACGCCGATCTCGCTCTTGTTGTAGCGCACGATGAAGGAAGCGGACGAGTCCAGCGGCAGCGACACGCCGAGCCTCCCGTTCAGCGCGTTGACATTCGAGCCGTCGTTCTGGAACTGCCCATTGCTCTCGAGATGCGAGGCCGAGAGCGAGTAGTCGAAGATCTTCCAGGCGCCGCTCGCCTGCAGGCGCGACTGGAGGGTGTCGTAATTGCCGATCTCCTGCTGCAGCGAGGCCTGAAAAGGCCCCGTGCCCTTCTTGGTGATGATGTTGACCACGCCGCCGATGGCATCGGCGCCATACAGCGTCGACTGCGGCCCGCGGATGATCTCGATGCGCTCGATGAGGTCGGGGGAGATGTCGGAGAGATCGACCTGCCCCAGCGTCGGGCTCTTCACGCGCACCCCGTCCACCAGCACCTGGACCTGGTTCGAGTTGGCGCCCCGGATCGAGATACTTGAGGTCTTCCCGAGCGAGCCGGACCGCCGGATCTCCACGCCGGGCACACTGCGCAGGGCCTCGTCCACGGTGGAGTAGTGGTAGGTCTTGAAGTCGTCCTCCGTGAGGACGTTGAGTGAGACGCCGAGCTGCTCGGCCGGCGTCGCCACCGTCGTCGCCGTCACGACGACCGGGTCCACCTTCTTCGTCAGCGTCTTCTCCTCCTGCGCGCCGACCGGCGAGCCTGCCGCCAGCGCGACCAGCGCGGCGACCACGATCCAACCCCGCACTCGCCTCGCCGCGCCCGCGCCTGCGGCAGTTCGGCCGCGTCTCCGCTCGACATGCACACGCATGACCGCTCCTTCTCTCTCGAAAGGATGTCTGGACTGCTGTCGCGGCCAGGTCTCCTGACTTGTGGATCGTCGCCCTTGCCCGGCCTTCCCGGGATGCCTCCCAGTGGCCTCGTGCGGATGCGGGCCTGGCTCCCCACTCACAGTGGCGGGACCGTGCCGGTGTCTCACCGGCTTCCCTTGGACCGCGACGCTCATGTCGCGCTACACCGCGGGCCTCACCTCCCCTCGGGCCACAGGACGTTGACCGTCGGCCTTCCCGTGGCGGGATGCTTGTCCACGATGACCCGGCAGCCGTAGACCGCCTCGAGGATGGACTCCTGCAGGACTTCCTCGGGGCCGCCCACGCTCACCGCGTCACCCGACGCCAGGAGCAGCAGCCGATCCGAGACCTCGGCCGCCATGTTCAGATCGTGCGAGACCAGCAGGATGCCGAGGCCCTGCTCGCGGTTCAGTCGCCGCAGGAGCGCGAGACACTCGGCCTGATAGCGCAGGTCGAGGTGCGCCGTCGGCTCGTCCAGCACGAGGAGCCGCGGCCGCTGGGCGAGCGCGCGGGCCAGCAGAACCCGCTGGCGTTCCCCGCCGGACAGGCGGTCGAGCGGCTCGCCCGCGAGCGCGGCCACCCCGGTCACCGCCATGGCGTCACGCGCGACACGCAGGTCCTCCGGGCTCTCGAAGAACCGGCCGGGCGCATGAGCGAAGCGCCCCATGAGGACGAGCTGCTCCACCGTGTATGGAAAGCCCTGCGGCACGTCCTGCGGCACGACCGCGAGCCGGCGCGCCACCTCGGGCCGGCCGAGCGAGGCAAGCGGCATGCCCTCGAGCAGGACCTGGCCGCGAGAAGGCATCAGCACCTTGGAAAGGAGGCGTATCACGGTGGTCTTGCCCGCCGCATTGGGGCCGATGAGCCCGAGCACCTCTCCCGGCGCCACCGCGAAGGACAGCGCGCGGATCTCGAAGCGGCCGCGCCCGGGCGCGGCCGTCGGATACGCGAAGCCCACGCGGTCGAGCTCGACGAGCGGCCTCACGGCATCACCCGTCCCGCGCGCGAGCGCAGAAGGTAGATGAAGAACGGCGCTCCGCAGAGGGATGTGATGACGCCGACCGAGAGCTCCGCGGGAGCGACCACGACGCGCGCCAGCGTGTCCGCGGCCAGCAGGAAAACGCCGCCGCCGAGCGCGGCGGCCGGGATGAGCACGCGATTGTCCGGGCCGACGAGCATGCGCAGCGCATGCGGCACGATCAGCCCCACAAAGCCGATCGGGCCGACGAAGGCGACCACGGCGCCCGTGAGCAGGGCCGAGCCCGCGAAGACCCGGCGCTTGAGCCGTTCGGCGTCCACCCCGAGCTCCTGCGCCGCCTCTTCGCCCAGCGCCAGGAGATTCAGCGCCCGCGCCCTCCCGAGCACGAGCCAGAGGCCGAGCGCCGTCACGGCTGCGAAGACGCCGAGCGGACCGGGGGGGATCGGCGCGAGGTTGCCGAGCAGCCAGTGGATGACGCCACCGAGGCGATTCGTGTCCACCAGGGAGATCAGCACCGTGATCGCGGCCGAAAAGAAGATGCCGACGATGACGCCCGCCAGGAGCAGCGTCTGGACCGGCAGCGCGCCGCCCGTGGAGGCGATCAGGTACACGGCGACGCCGGCCACCACCGCGCCGGCGAAGGCCAGGGCCGTGAGACCGAGCGCCTCGACCACACCCTGGCCGAGTCCGGACATCTGCGCGAGCACGACGCCGAAGGCGGCGCCGCTTGAGACGCCCAGGACGGAGGGCTCCGCCAGCGGGTTACGCGTGAGCGCCTGGAAGCCGGCACCCGCCACCGCGAGGGCCCCACCCGCCAGCGCCGCCGCGGCGATGCGCGGGAGGCGTATCCCCAGAATCACGATGCGCTCCATGCCGACGGCGGGCCCGAGTCCTGTGACGAGATCGATGATGGCGCGTGGCGAGACCTGCGCGCTGCCCACCAGCAGCGAGCCCAGCGCCACCACGCCCAGCACCAGCGCGAGCGTCGCGCACACCACCGCGAGCCTGGCCGGCCCGGTCACCTGGCGAAAGCCTCCGGGTGGACGAGCTTGGCCAGGGTCTCGATCCCATCCACGACGCGCGGCCCGTAGCGGTGCATGACATTGCCGTCGGCTGTATAGACTCGCTTGCTCTTCACCGCGGGAAGGCTTTCCAGGCGGTCCCACCTGTCGCGGGCCATCGGCGGGCCGCCGCCGTGGCTGGCGAGGATGATGATCTCCGGCGCCCGCGCGACGGCCGCCTCGAGGCTCAGGCGCGGGTAGCCCTGGCCCCGGTCCGCCGTGACCGACTCGCCGCCGGCCAGGCTGATGATCTCGGAAACCAGCGCGCCCCGGCCCGGCACGATGAGAGGGTCGGGCCAGAGCACGTAGAGCACGCGCGGCCGCGGCCGCCCCGCGACCCTGAGGCCGACGGCCTTGATTCGCCGCTCGAGCTCCGCCGTGACGGTCGCGGCGGCGTCACTGTGGCCCGTCAATTCGCCGAGACCCGTCACCAGCCGCAGCACGTCGCCGATCGAGGACGGGTCCACGAGATAGACGGGCAGCCCCAGGCGCTTGAGCTGATCGAAGGTCTCGGCGCGACTGCCGGACCTCGTCGCGACGACCAGGTCGGGCTTGAGCGCGACCAAAGCCTCGAGGTTCGGGTTGACCATGCCGCCCACGCTCGGCTTGCGCTTTGCCTCGAGGGGAAAATCGCAGAAGTCCGTCACGCCCGCGAGGGCCTCCTGCGCGCCGATGGCGAAGAGGATCTCCGTCACGCTCGGCACCAGCGAGACGATGCGCCGCGGCTGGGCCGGTAATGTCAGCGAGCGGCCGGTCTGGTCTGTCACCTGCAGCGCCCACGCGAGCTCCTGCGCGAGCAGCAGCGTGGCGACGACGACGAGCGCCGACACCCGCCCGGACGCCCTCACGGCGAGCGCCCGGAGACGCCGGCGGACTTGAAGGTCGCCATCTCGCCCAGGATCTTCACGGCGGCCCTCGCCAGGTCCATGCAGAGCGCGGCACCGGTCCCCTCACCGAGCCGCATCTCGAGGTCGAGATAGGGCTTGAGGCCAAGAGCGTCGAGGACGCCAGCGGCGCCGGGCTCGGTCGATCGGTGCGAGGCGAGCAGATAGTGCCGCGCCTCGGGCTCGAGCCTCACCGCCGCCAGGGCCGCCGCGCCCGCGATGAAGCCGTCGAGGATGACCGGAATGCGCCACGCCGCGCCCGCCAGGATGATGCCGCAGAGCCCCGCGATCTCGAAGCCGCCGACCTTGGCGAGCACGTCCAGGCCGTCGGCGGGATCGGGCCGGTTGACCTCGAGGGCGCGCGTGATGGCCGCCACCTTCCGCGCGCGGCCCTCTGCGTCCACGCCCGTGCCGGGGCCGGTCACGGCCTCCACAGGGAGGCCCGTCAGCGCGGCCACGACCGCGCTCGCCGCGGTGGTATTACCGATGCCCATGTCGCCGGTGCCGATGAGATCGATGCCGCGCTCGCGCTCGGCGAAGACGAGGCCTGCGCCCGCCTCGATGGCGTGGAGCGCGTCCTCGCGGCTCATCGCGGGCCCGCGACTCATATTGCGCGTACCCGGCCCGATCGGCCGGGACACGAGCGCCGGATGGGCAGGCAGCGAGCCGGCCACACCGAAGTCAGCGACGATGACCGTGGCGCCCACGTGACGGGCGAGCACGTTGACGGCCGCCCCGCCGCGCAGGAAGTTCTCCACCATCTGGAGGGTCACGACCTGGGGGAACGCGCTCACGCCCTCAGCGACTACCCCGTGATCCGCCGCGAGCGTGAAGATGACGGGCCGGCGAATGGTGGGCGGAAACCGTCCTGACATCTGGGCGAGCTGCCGCGCCAGCTCCTCGAGCCGGCCCAGACTGCCCGGCGGCTTGGTCAACTGGTCGAGCGCCTGCTGGGCCTCGAGGCCGGGCCCTGGATCGGGCGCGGCGATGAGGCTACGGAGCGTCGGGAGGGCGTGCATCACGGAGGACCTCGGGCGTCGTGTCCTTCACGAGAACCGGAATGCCGGCGACCATGAGGGTGACGCGATCGGCGGCGGCGGCCAGCCGCTGGTTGACGCCGCCAAGCACGTCCTGGAAGTGCAAGCCGAGGTCGGTCGGAGGGTGGACCCCTGCGCCCACCTCGTTCGACACGATGATGAGCGAGCTACGACGCTCGCCAGCCAAGCCTGCGAGCGCGTCCGCGGCCGTCAGGATCTTCTCCGCGCCGTCGCCGCGGAGGAGGAGGTTCGATACCCAGAGCGTGACGCAGTCGAGGACGATGAGGTCCACGCGATCGCCCAGGCTCCGGCATGCCGCCGTGACCTCGTACGGCTCCTCCACGGTGGGCCAGTTCCTCGGACGATCCGCCTGGTGGCGGGCGATGCGCCGGGCCATATCGCCGTCGCCGGCATGGGCGGTCGCGAGGAAGCCGGTGCGCGCGCCCCAGGGAGACACCGCGGCCAGACGGAGAGCCTCACGGCTCTTGCCGCTGCGGACGCCTCCCAGAATGAAGTCGGACTGGTGGAGATTGGATTGGTCGGCGGGGCTCACCCAGGTCCTCCCGCGAAGACCGGTTGGAGTGCAAGCGCCCGGGCAGGTTTCCTGGCTCTCGGATCGTCCTACTCCCCGCGCCTTCCCGGCCCGCTGCGCGCTGGACCAGTGGCTTCACGCGGGTTTCGTCCCCGATTACAGTGACGGGGTCGCGGCGGATTCGCACCGCCTTCCCTGGGACCCGCTCCCGGCGGGCCGCCCGAACACCAATGACGCGGTGACCCTAGCAGACGGGGAACGGAAGGTCAACCTCCTGACCGACCCGCGGGCGGCTGAAGATCCGCGCCAAAGCCGGGGGGCCCCACCATGCGCTCTGACACGGCGCAGGACCGGCAGGCCAAATCGCATCGGCCTCCCGGTCCTTCTGCGGGGCTGGCTTCGGGGCCGGAGCTGACCTCTAGCCGGTGTAGCCGCGCGAGCGCATGCAGGCCGCGTAAGCCTCGCGATATTGCTCGTCATGCTTCCGGTTCTCGTTCAGCCCGTACAGGGTGCCGCCGCCCGCGCCGACCAGTCCGCCGATGGCCGCGCCCTTCCCCGCACCCTTGCCGCCGTCCGCGATGGCGCCGCCCGCCGCGCCGATCGCAGCGCCCGCCACCGCGCCGATGGCGCCGTCCTTGAGGGTATCCATGGTCTTGTCACGGTGCGCGACGTGCGAGGCGGCCTGCTGATTGCACGTCTCGATGGCCGACTTCGTGGGCACAGCCGGCGCGCTGGCCACGCGTGACGGCGCACGGACCGAGGCGGTGCTCTCGGCCGTCTTCTTGCTGTCGGCGTCCTTGCCCGACCAGTTCGCCACCACCAGGCCGGTTGCCAGTGCGGTCGCGACAACCAGGCCCATGCCGATGGCGGTGAGCTTCCACGGATTATTCCAGCTTCGATCAGTCATGTTGGCTCTCCTTCGCGAAAAGCTCGCTGGCCGATTGACTCGCGGCTCACTCGCCCAGACGGTGATCGCCGCGCCGATTCATCAGCAGCGTGTGAGCAAAGCGGATGCCAGACAACGAGCGGGCGAAGCGCCCCGCGGAAGCTGGATTTTTCGGCACTTGCGAGCTTCGGGCCGCTTCTATCACCGAAGGGAAGAGTAAAACTTACGCAGCTTCGGTCATCCTTACACGGAGCGGGGCTCAGCGGCCGAGGCGGTCGATCAGTCGCCGCTCGCGCTTCGTGGGCCGGCCGAGACCTTTGGGGCGGATCACGGCGGGCAGGATGCGCGCCTCGCGCGGCGGCGGGGGCGGTGTGAGGTCCTCGTAGAGGAGCGCGGCCTGAGCGCCCGGGCCGCGTCGCTCCGACAGCGACACCACACGAACGATCTTCTTGCTGCGCGGCAGCGTGATGCGCAAGAGATCGCCCGGCCGAACGGCACGCGAAGGCTTCACGGCCTGCTCGTTGATGTCCACCTTCCCGCCGTCGCAGGCCGCTGAGGCCAAGGTCCGGCTCTTGAAGAAGCGGGCGGCCCAGAGCCACTTGTCCACTCGAAGCTCGGCCATGACCCGCTTACCCTAGCATAGCCCCTGGGCTATACTCGCGAGCGAGCCGGACATTCCCCGAACGGAGATCGAGCCTGCATGTCGTGGCAGCCTGAGATCGAGAAGATCGAGCGACGCGACAAGCTCGCCCGAAGCACACACGCGGCCAGGCTGAGGTTCGGCTCGATCCTGGTCCTCCTGCTGCTCGCGTCGGCCTCGGCCGTCTCCGGCCAGGGCGCCCAGCTGGTCGTCGAGAACTGGTCGAAGGGCTCCATGGGCCAGACGGGCGTGCCGCCGGGCTGGCGCAGCCAGAACTGGGGAAGCCCCAAGTACGAGTTCGAGATCGTGAACGCGGGCTCCCACCGCGCGCTCCACATGGTCAGCAACGGGGACAGCTCGACCATCAACAAGGAAGTCAAGGTCGACTGCAAGGACTACCAGGTCATTCAGTGGAGCTGGAAGGTGGTGGAGCTGCCACGCGGCGGCGACGCGAGAAAAAAGGAGAGCGACGACCAGGCCGCCCAGCTCTACGTCACCTTCCCCCGCTTTCCCTCGGCCGTCCGCTCCCGGGTCATCGGCTACATCTGGGACTCGACCGCGCCGGCCGGCATCACCATCAAGAGCCAGAAGACGGGCCTCGTCACGTACGTCGTCATGCGCTCCGGCCAGGATGATCTCGGCAAGTGGGTCACCGAGAAGCGGAACGTCTGCGAGGACTACAGGAAGATCTACGGCGAGGAGCCAGACGAAAAGATCGAGGCGATCTCGATCGGCATCGACTCGGACGACACGCGGTCCCGGGCCGAGGCCTACGTCGGCGAGATTCTCTTCCGAAAGCCGTGAGCGCGGGCGGGGGCAAGGAGGACTGATGGTGGGGCGCGGCAGCCTCGAGGCGTACGGTGCGCTGGTGCTGCGGGTCTTCCTCGGCGTCATCTACATGGCCCATGCCTACCTGGCCATCTTCAAGATCGGCTTCCCGGGAGGCCTGATCGCCTTCCAGCGGAGTGTCGGCATCCCTCTGCCCGAGGTCGCCGCGTGGTATCTCGTTCTCGCCCAAGGGCTCGGCGGACTCCTGCTCGTGCTCGGGATTCTGGTCCGCTGGGCTGCCCTGGCGAATATCCCTGTCATCGCCGGCGCCATCTGGTTCGTGCATGCCGGTCAGGGCTTCTTCATCCTCGGCGACAAGGTCGGCTACGAGTACACGCTGTTCCTCTTGGGCGCGACCATCGCTCAAGCGCTTCTTGGGCCAGGAGCCTTCACGCTGAAGAGGTAGCCGGCCTACTTCGCCCAGGGACCGGGAAACTGCTCCGGGCTGACCTTGCTGTTGGACGGCGAGAGGGGCAGCTGGGTCACCTGCCCGGCCTCTACGGTGACCTGCTGATTCCAGAGCTCCACGGCGGGAGCCCCGTCTTCGGCCCTGGCGACGAGCCGATACTTGCCCGGTGCCAGGTCGCGGAACTCATACCCCTCGCCGAGCCGGAACGGGCGCGAGAGGTTCACGCTCTTGTTCCCGTCGTCGTCGCCCGTCAGCGTCATCCGGACCTTGATCAGGTGTTCCCGTGGGTTCACTCCGGGCCACTCGAGCCGGCCGGCAACCTTGCCCTTGGTCGATGCCTGGGCCTGATTTGCCGTCGCGGCGTCGGGCCCGGTCGAGGCGACTCCTGTGTCCGGCAGCAGCCCCGCGCGGGCCAGCCACTGCCGGGCGTTTCGGTAGTACTCGGCGCTCGGATCGCCCTGCTTGAGGACCCACTGGAACTGCTCGATGGTCTCGGCCCGCTTCCCCAGGTACGAGTAGGCCGTCCCGAGGGCGAAGCGAAGCGACATGTCATTGGGCTCGGCCGCCACCGCGTCCCGGTACTTGGCCGCCGCCTTGGCGTACTCGCCCCTCTCCAGGAACTGGTCGGCCTCCCCCCGCGCGACCACGGAGGGCGACACGTTCGTCCCCTGGGTCCGGTGGCCGGGGCCCGGGGCCTGCTGGCAGCCGAAGATCAGCCCGACTGCCGCCAGGGCGAAGAGGAGCGAGTACTCGTGCCGCACGCTCAGTTCTCGCGCCATGTGATGATCCGTTGGTTGTAGGCGGCGCGCAGCGCCGTGTTGATGTTCTGCGTGCTGTTCCGGAGCGCGAGGCTGTTCGCCTGGGTCAGGAACTCGAAGTAGCCGTTGGCTTCGTTCCAGATCGTCTCATTGGCGATGAAGGCCCCGCGGATCTCGGTATTGCTGCTGCTCCGGAAGCCCGTGCCGACGTAACGTCCCGTCACGATCACGATGCCGTCCCAGTAGAAGTCCACGTTGCGCCCGTTGATGTTGAGCCCTGCGCCCCCGGTGTTGATGGACAGGTCGCCGTCCTCGACGACGAGGATGCCCGCGCCCCTGATTGTGCCGTTGAGTCGGAGCCCCGTGAAGTTCGAGGAGGTATCGAGCTCGCCGCGGAAGTAGACGAGCTTGGGATCAGCGGGTGAGCCCAAGTTGAGCGTCTGCCCGACAGGGGGACTGCCCGGGCACGACGAGCCGGCCGTCGTGAGCATCGGCGTATTGGCCGTGGCCACGGTGCCGATCAGGATCATCGGGCAGTTCAAGCTGCTCTGGATCACCGTCGTGGCCGGGTTGGCACCCAGCTTGTTGAGGAAGTTCTGCATCGCGCTCGGGGTGAGCGCGGTGTCCGGGGCGATGGTGTCGAACCCGGACGTCACTGTGCCGCTCACCTGGCTCTTGCCCTGGACCGTGTTCTGCTTGGCGACGGTGTCGAACGCGCTCTCGGCCCTCGACTCATACGTCACGCCGAGGTTCGCCTGGTTACCGGGCTGGGTCACGATCCCGAAACGCAGCGGGCCCGTGCCCGTTGGGGGGCTGCCGTTACTGTCGGTCCGGGTCCAGTCCCGACCGTCGATGGTTTGGGCGGCCGTGCCGCCATTGATGTAGGTGTCGGCCTGGAGGCCCGGCAAGGTCACGGCGGCGTTGATGTTGAGTGTGTTCCGCGACACCACGGCCGTGATCTGGCGCGTCGCATTGCCATAGGTGCCGGTCGCCACAAGAATGACGATCCCGTTGGTGTCGACGTACTTGCCGCCACCGTCGATGGGCTGGCCCGTCAGGACCTGGTCGCCCGCGTAGGGCCCCGCAGCGGCAATCGAATCGTTGCGGATGCTGACAGCGAAAGTTCCGGCGGCGTTCGTGAGACCGGGAAGCGCGCCCGTCGGCGGCGAGTTGGGACAGAAGGTATTGTCCATACGCGCCGCCACGTTCTGTCCGGCGACCGAGGTCGCGAGCTGGTCGTCCGCATTGCCCTGCACTCCGTCGGGCCCGGCGAGGAATGCGCTCAGGTCCTGGTCCGCGAGGCAATCGAAGGCCCACTCGATCCCGGCCTCGGCCAGCTGACGGGCCCGCGCGGTATCCGACAGGTTGCGTGAGATCTGAGGCTCGACAGCGCCCAGGTTCAGCACGGTCAGCACCAGCATGGTCAGGATGAGCAGCGCGATCAGGGCGAGTGGCAGAGCCACGCCGCGCTGGTCTCGCATGAGAGCTCGAAGAGTGGTGATCATGGGGTCCTCATGAGGTGGGTCGGTTGCGCAGGCGCACGCGGTGAGCCATGGTCACCTGGGGCTGCCCGGCGCTCTGTTGAGTCGTGACCGCAATCGTCACGGTGCGGATGTTGGCCGACGTCGCGGTGACGTTATTGGCCTGGTCCAGATACGTGAAGGCGAGGGTCGTGATGCCGGCCGCTATCACGACGGGGGCGCCGTCCACGCCGATCTCCTGGCGCGTGAGCTGGCCCGTCCCGGCGGTGTACGTGTAAACGACCTGCTCGCCGCGGTTGACGCCGGCGACCGGATCGACCACCGCCGCAGCCGTGATCGTGGCGCTCCCATCCCAGTCGCTCTGGAGGGTCAGCGATGACGCGGTCTGGGCGGTGATCGCGTTGAAGACGTAGTTGTATGGCGGGCAGGACGTCACAGGGGCGGTCGGACAGGTGGGACCGCCGGGGAGATAGCCCGATTCCCGCACCTCCTCGATCAGCCGCTCGATCCCCATGCGCGCATTCTGCTGCGCATCGACCTGGGCGGAGGTTCGGGTGGCGCTCTGCTGACCGACCACGAGGAGGCTGAGGATTCCCGCCATCACGACCCCGATGAGGGCGCAGACGACCAGCAGCTCGGCCAGGGTGAAGCCGCGCTGGTCGCGACAGCGCTGCAGCGTGCTCATGTGTGGTTGCCGATCAGCGTCGAGAGCCGGACGCTGCGCTCGGGGCAGCTGATGGCGCACGACGAGGTGGTCTGGTAGAACACTTCGACGTCGACGCGCTTGCGTGTCACGGTGCCGGCGGGAACGCAGGCGATAGCGGGGCAGTCGGTAATCGTCACGGTGCTGCGAAAGCCCGGCGCATTGGCGATGGTGCCGTAGGCCTGGGCCGGGAAGCACGCCGCCGTGACGTTGGCGAAGCCCATGCACGCGACCAGCGAGCTGCCCAAGGCTGCCGCCTTGACCTGCTCGACCCGCTGCTCGGCCAGGAACGACGCGGTGGTCTGCTGGCGGCTTGTCTCCACTCCCGAGATGGCCATGGAGAATCCGGCGCCGACGGCCACCAGGCCGATCGAGATGATGACCACGGCAGCCAGGAGCTCGGCCAGGGTGAAGCCGTCCTGGCTGCCGAGGGCCTTCCTGATACTCGCGATGCCGCATCCCATGATATCCATGTCCTCACGGAGAGACGGAGCAAGGGGGATGCCATGGGACCCGCCGCGCGATCTTGAACGCTATATGACTGAATTCTTGTTGAAGAATCACATCGCGAGCTGTCGGGAGCTCCTCAGTTCCTGGCCGGGTGAACCGCCCGCGACACTCATCCGCCCAAGACTGTCAGTGACCCTGTCGGCCCCTCAGCCGGGGATCGAGGACATCCCGGAGCGCGTCCCCCAGCATATTGGCGCCGAAGACGGCCAGGGACAGCGCCACGCCGGGCCAGAGGGCCAGCCACGGAGCGCGAAGCATGTGAACGACGCCGGCGCCCGAGAGCATGCCGCCCCAAGATGGGCGCGGTGGCGGGACGCCGAATCCGAGGAAGGACAGGGCCGCCTCCGTCAGGATGACGCCGCCCAGGTTGACGGTGGCGAGGATGATGACGGGCGCGAGTATATTCGGCAGCACGTGCCGTCGGATCATCCTGCCGTGCGTGGCGCCGAGCGCGCGCGCGGCCTCGAGGTAGGGATGCGCCTTGACCGTCAGCACCGCGCTGCGGATCACCCGGGAGTCGCGGATGCCGAGGACGAGGCCCAGTGTCAGGATGACGTTCTCGAGCCCCGGGCCCAGCAGCGCCATGATGGTCAGGGCGACCAGCAAGAGCGGGAAGCACATGAACGCGTCCACCAGCCGCTGGACGAGGAGATCGAGACGACCGCCGAAATAGCCCGAGAGAAGCCCGACTGCCGTGGCCAGCCCCAGCCCGAGCGCGACACTTCCCAGGCCCACCGCCACGGAGACCCGGGCGCCGTAGATGACTCGCGAGAGCAGATCACGCCCAAGGTTGTCCGTGCCGAGCCAGTGGGCCGCGCTCCCGGACTGGAGCCTGGAGAAGATATCAGCCTCGTCGTACCCGTACGGGGCAATGTGGCTGGCGAGGACGGCGAGCGCGAGCATGGCCAGCAGCAGCAGACCGCCCAGCAGCCCCAGCGGCTTCCGGCGCATGAGCGTCCTCACGCTATTGCTCTCTCACGCGCGGATCCAGGGCGCCATAGGACAGGTCCACCAGGAGATTCGAGAGGATCACGAGCGCGGCGACGAAGAGGTTGACGGCCTGAATGACGGGGTAGTCGCGGCGGCTGATCGCCTCGAGCACGAAGCTGCCCATGCCCGGGAGCCCGAAGATGTACTCCATGATGATCGACCCGCCGAAGTAGAAGGGTAGCTGGCCGCCGATCACGGTGACGATCGGGACGAGCGCGTTGCGGAGCGCGTGCCCCAGCACGACGGCTCCGCCGCCCAGCCCCTTGGCCTTCGCCGTCCGGACATAGTCCTGGCGGAGGACCTCGAGCATCATCCCGCGCGTCATGCGCATGATGATCCCCGCCTGCGCCACTCCCAGGCAGAGCGCCGGCAGGAGGAACTGCCCCAGATAGCGGACCGGCCCCTCGGCGAACGACGCGAAGCTCCCGATGGGCGGCGTCCAGTGGAAGTAATGGGAGGGGAGGACCACGATGAGGGTCCCCAGCCAGAAGCTCGGCACCGAGAGCGCGCCCACGGCGAAGGACCGCGCGGCGTAGTCGGTTGCCGAGTCCTGGCGGACAGCGGCGAACACACCCACCGGCAGCGCGATCAGCAGCGAGATCAGGATGGCGAGGCCCGAGAGCGTGGCCGTGACAGGAAAGCGCGCGGCGATGTCCTCGATGGCCGGCCGCTTCGTCCAGAGACTCTCGCCGAGATCGCCCCGGAGGAGTCGGCCGGCCCACGCCAGGTACTGCGCCGCCACGGGCCTGTCGAGCCCCAGACGCGACCGCAGCTCGTCGGCGTCGCGACCGTACTGGAACTGCTCGAGCATCATGTCCACCACGTCCCCCGGGATGGCTCGGACGATGGCGAACACGAAGAGCGAGACCAGGAACAGGGTCGGGACGATCAGCAGCAGACGGCGGAGCGCGTAGCGGGTCACCGGCTACTTGTCGAGCCAGACCACCTCGAGCTGGGCACCACGATCAAAGGAGTTCTTGCATCCGTAGTTCTTCACCCAGGGGGTCCAGGACGACAGGTTCTTGGGATACGGCGTGTAGACGTAATAGACCTGCGCCGCCGCGTGCCGCTGGATGTCGTCGATGACCTTCTTCCTCGACGAGTGCGACGTGTAGCGCCGCTGGGCGTCCAACAGGACGTCGAGCTGCGTATCGGACACATGGCTGCGGTTGTTGGGCTGCCCGGTACGGAGGAAGTTGTAGAGGTAGCCGTCCACCTCGGTGAAGATCGAGGACGGCCCCCAGGACACCTCGTCGAACTTGCCCAGGAAGGAGCCCCGGATGTAGTTGCCGTACTCCTCGTTGACGATGGACAGGTCGACCCCGATCTGCTTCAGGCTGAAGGCGACCAGCTCGAGCTCCTCGACATACTCGGGGCCGTAGCCGGGCCAGTGGGTGCACTTGATCTTCATGCCGTTCGGGAAGCCCGCGTCCGCCAGCATCTTCCTGGCAAGCGCGGGGTTGTGCTGGAGCCACTTCGCGCCGTCACCGAGCTCGCGCGCCGGCAGCTTCCACTCGCGCATGGGCGCCGGGACCGGGCCCGGGTCCTCCCATCCCTGGCCTTCGAGGTACTGCGCGACCCACTTCTTCCGGTCGACGGCCAGGGAAAACGCCTGGCGCACGCGAGGGTCGTTGAACGGGGCCTTATCGGTCCGGAAGGCCAGCGTCCGGTTGGCGAGCCAGTCCCAGAACACCACGGGGTAGCTCGGGTTCGACTTCTTGAAGGAGGCCACATCCGACCGCGGGATGCGCGCGTCGTAGAACGGGAGGTCCACCTGCCCCGCGCGGAAGAGCGAGAGCTGCGTCGAGCGGTCCTTGACGAAGAGCCACTCGACGCGGTCGAGGTAGGGCAGGCCTTTCTGGTAATAGTTGGGGTTGCGCGCGAACACGGCCTTGACGCCGGGCTCGTAGCGCTCGAGCACGAACGGGCCGCAGCCGATGAGGGACTCGGCGGCCTTGAAGTCGCCCATCTTGTCCTCGACCTCCGGGGGCAGGATGCAGTTCCAGGGCTCGGCCTGGTTGTGCAGGAACGGCGCGAAGGCCTCGGCCAGGGTCACGCGCACCGTGTGCGTGTCCAGGGCCTCGATCCCCTCGACCCGGCCGAAGAGGTGCGCGTACGGCGACTTCTTGAGCGCGCGCTCCATGGAGTATTTGACGTCCGCGGCGACGAGCTCGCGGCCATTGACGGGGGGCTTGTGTTCCCAGCGCACGCCCGGACGCAGCGCGATCGTGTAGACGCGCCCGTCCTTGGAGATGTCGGCCTTGGTCGCCAGGTCCGGCGCCAGCGTGAAGTCGGAGGGGCCGTACTTCGCGCCATTCACGAACTTGAAGAGCGTCCGGCGGACAAAGGAAGAGATCAGCTGGCTCTGGTAGGAGGCCGTCGCCTGGGAATCGAAGGTCGGAGGCTCGAGACCGATGTGCTTGAGCACGCCGCCCCGCCTGGGCTGCGCCTCGGCGGCCACCTCTCGCGGCGCGGCGGCAACGGCGGCAGCTCCCGCGGCGAGCTTCACGAACTCGCGTCGTCCTACAGGCCTGGCGGCGTCCTCGTCCATGAGTCCTCCCGGGGATGTTTGTCGCAGATGGGAACGGTCGGCATTATAGCAAGGGCTCGTGATGGTTCAGCAGCCGGAGCGCCCAGCCGGCAGCGGAGCGCTCGAGGACCGACAACGCGGCGTAGTCCTGTCCCAGCGCCAGGATGCGGTCGAGCCGGACGCCGAGCGCCCGGCAGAGGACGATCCGGTTGGGCCCGCCGTGGGCGACCACGAGCACCCGCTTGCCGGCGTGCCTCAGGGCGATCTCCTCGAAGGCGGGCCACGCACGCGCATCCACGTCCGACAGGCTCTCGCCCTCCGGAAACTGGAAGCGGCCGACGTCGGCCATCCAGGCATCGAAGGTGGCCGGCTCGCGGGTTCGGATCTCCGCCGCGGTCAGCCCCTCCCAGCGGCCCATGGCGAACTCCCGCAGGCTCGGCAGGCGCTCCGGCTCGAGCCCGTGGGGCGCGCCGACGATCTCGGCAGTGCGCCGCGTACGCACGAGATCGCTCGAGTAGACCGCGCACAGGTCGAGCCTCGCGAGCCGCCGGGCGAGCGCGGCGGCCTCGGCCTCCCCCCGGGGCGCGAGCGGCACGTCGAGGTGCCCGATGAAGCGCCGGGTCTCGGCGCCGACCACGCTCCCGTGACGCACGAGGTAGATCGTCGTCAGCACCTAGAGCACGTGCCCATGCATCAGGCCGGCGGCGGTGACCAGCGCGGCCAGCTCACCGATCTCGACGGATGAGCCGAGGGCATCACCGGTGAGACCGCCGAAGCGCGAGGCGAGAAATCCGGCCCAGAGGAGCACCGACGCCAGGCCGAGGCTCAACCACAGGCCGCTCCACGGGCCCAGCAGCACGCCCGCCAGTCCCCACATCCATGCGAGATGCGCCGGCGCGGCCCACGGGGAGAGTCCCGCTTGGAAGAAAGCCCCGGCGCCCTCCCCGGGCGTCGCAGACGGGAAAAGCGGCCCGATCAGGAGTGGCGCGAGCCTTCCGATGACCGGTGCCATGACGAGCACGATCGCATGCCGAGCGGTCGGCACGCCATCGAGGGCACCGGCTGAGATCAGCAAGCACAGGATGAGGCCCACGGCGCCGAAGACGCCGATGCGGCTGTCCCGCATGATGGCGATGCGGTGCTCCCGATCCAGACCCGCGATGCCATCGATCGTGTCCGCCAGCCCGTCGAGGTGAATCCCCCCTGTCAGGATCTTCCAGAGTGAGATCAGCAGCAGCTCCGCCAGGAGCGCCGGAAATGCAAAGGACAAGAGGCGGTCCGCCGCCGCCAGAGACACGCCAAGCGCAAGCCCGATGACCGGGAACCACCACGCCGCGCGTCCGAGCGCCCCGGGCCCGGAGGCTTCGCGGCCCGGCACCGGCACGATCGTGAGGAACCTGATCGCGAGTATCAGGTGCGCCAGCACGCTACCGCCGCCCCTCAGACAGGGAGAACCGGATTCCGGCGCGGTGGGAACTCGAGCTGCTTCGACTGGGCGTACGTGAGCCGCCTGCTGAGCTCCGCGCGGAGCTCCGAGCCCGCGACGATGCCGTCCACCAGCATGTCCGAGGCGAGCTTGTAGATGTCTACGTCCTCCGTGTACTCGAGGCGCTTCTGCTGGACATAGGCCGCGCGCAGGCTCTCGGGCAGCTCCATGATCTTGTTGTAGTACACGGCGTTGACGGCAGGCTCCGGTCCCATGATGGCGACCTGCCCCTGGGGCAGCGACAGCGCCGCGTCGGGCTCGAAGGCGGGCCCGCACATCGCGTAGAGCCCCGCGCCATAGCACTTGCGGATGACCACGGAGATCTTCGGCACGGTGGCCTGCGAGGTGGCGAAGACCATCTTGGCGCCGTGCCGGATGATGCCGGCACGCTCGACCTTGGTGCCGACCATGAATCCGGCAACGTCGGCCAGGTACACGAGCGGGATGTTGAACGCGTTGCAGAGCCAGATGAAGCGAGCCGCCTTGTCGGCGGAGTCCACCATCAGGACGCCACCCTTGACCTTGGGCTGGTTGGCGACGATCCCCACGGCGCGGCCGTCGAGGCGCGCGAGCCCCGTGATGATCTCCTGGGCGAAGAGCCGCTTGATCTCGAAGAAGGAATCGGCGTCCACGATCCGGTTGATGACCTCGTACATGTCGAACCACTTCCGCTGGTCGAAGGGGACGATGTCCTCGATACGCCTGCCCGGGGCGGCCTCCCGCGCGGCGCTGACGGCCGGACGCACCGTGTACGATTGCGGCATGAAGGCCAGGTACCGCTTGCAGATCTCGATGGCCTCCTCATCGGAGCCCGCCAGCACGTCGCCGCAGCCGGATACCGAGCAGTGCATCCGCGCACCACCAAGCTCCTCGAGCGTGGTCTTCTCTCCGATGGCCATCTCGACCATGCGGGGGGAGCCGACGTAGAGACTGGCCTTGCCGTCCACCATGATGACGCAGTCGGTGAGCGCCGGCAGGTAGGCGGAGCCGGCAGGCGAGGGACCGAAGAGGATGCACACCTGCGGGACGACCCCCGAGAGCTGCACCTCGTTGTAAAAGATCCGGCCCGCGTGGTAGCGGCCCGGGAAGATCTTGATCTGCTCGGAGATGCGTCCGCCGGCCGCGTCGACGAGGTACAGCAGCGGGATCTGGAGGCGCTGCGCGCGCTCCTGGATCCGGACGATCTTCTGGACGGTCTTCTCGCCCCAGGAGCCGGCCTTGACCGTGTAGTCATTGGCCATGATGCAGACGGGCCGGCCCCCGACGGTACCCACCCCCGTCACGACGCCGTCGGCCGGCGTGTCGGGCTCCTGATTGCGCGCGAAGAGGAAGTCTTCCTGGAACTCGGAGGCGTCGTCCAGGAGAAGCGTCAGCCGGTCGCGGACGAAGAGCTTGCCTTCGTCCTTGAGCTTGTCGCGGTACTTGACGTGGCCCTGCTCGATGCGGGCGCGCTCGCGGAAATAGCGCTCTTCGCCACCGCTCTCGTCAGCCATCGTGGCGCGAGGCGCTCCTCACTTCCCCGCCGGCGCGGCGGAGACAGGGTCGGCCCAGAGAATGATGATGAGCACGCCCGTGCCGTGGCGCGGGCCTCCCACGACCGCCGGTGCGCCGGGCGCGGCGACGATGTTGGAGGTCATCACCGGCTTCTCGCCATTGAGGAGACGCACCTGCATGCGCACCGACTTGCCCTGGAGGTCCTGCGGCGCCACCTCGAGCCAGCGGTCGCCCGCGGCGGGGAGGCGCTTGGAGCTGCCGAACTCGACGTCCACCTGGTGATGGTCGAGTGGCACGTAATCGCTGTAGCGAAACAGCTTGCGCAGGCGCGGCAGGATCTGCTTGAGCCGTTCGTCCATCTGAGCGTCCGGCGGCGCCGTCGTGCCGGTCGGGGCGAGGGTCTTGCCGCCTGCGGGAGGCGGTGGCGGCGTGGCCTGGGGCGGGTTTGACGCCTGGAGCACCCGCACCTCGAAGTGGACGACGCCCTTCCCTGGCGTCACTGGAGATGTCGGAGCCGCCGCCTGGGCCCAAACGGACACGGCGAACCCCGCGCCGCAGAGAACGGTCGCCAGGCAGAGAAGCAGAGCGAGCATGGGGCCGAGCAGCGCTCGCAGGCGCTTGCGCGCGTTGTGAAGCCTCGACATCACGGTGCCGATGGGACAGTTGAGCACGGACGCGATCTCTCGGTATGAGAGTCCCTCGACGTCACTGAGCATGATAATCGTTCGCGCGTTGGGCGGCAAGGCATCGAGGGCCTGACGGATGCGCTCCCGTCGCTCGACGCCCTCGCTCGCCTCGTCGGGTCCCGCCTCGGTATCCGATGCCGTCCGTTCCCACTCCTCCTCGGGCACGGGCTGCGTGCCGAATGCGCGCGCCTTCGCTCCGCGCGACCGGAGCCGGTCGGTCGCCAGGTTCATCGCGATGCGAAAGAGCCACGTGTAGAAGGCCGACTGACCCCGGAAGGACCCCAGCGACTGAAAGGCCCGCACGAAGGCGTCCTGAGTGCAATCCCATGCCTCCTCCCGGTCGTGCAGCACCTGGTAGGCCAGGCGCCACACGCGCTGGCGGTATTTCTCCACGAAGGGCTCGAACGCCTCGACATCGCCGGCTCGGCACCGCTCGAGCAGCGCGCGCTCGTCGACATCCACCGGGCCGGAGGCGGGCTCGCCCTCGGAAGGCGTCGGCGGAACGTCTGGAGGCGTCACGGGCGCGTCGGGCGGCCCCCGCGCGTCCCGGCCGGACGGCGATTAGACGCCGGGGCGCCGGCCCGCATTCAGCGCGCGCGGCGGGGCGCTCGCCCGGCCGCCGCTTCGAGCGCTGCGTCGACCCCCAGGAGATAGCTCGCCGGGCCGAAGCCCGAGATCTGTCCCTTGGCGGCCGGGGCGATGACGGAATGGCGTCGGAACTCTTCCCGCGCGTGGATATTGGAGAGGTGGACCTCGACGACGGGCAGCGCGATGGCGGTGACAGCATCCCGCAGCGCCATCGAGTAATGCGTGAGCGCGCCGGGATTGATCACGACGGCGCCGAACCCGTCGTGGGCTGCGCCCTGGATCCAGTCGATCAACTGCCCTTCGTGGTTCGACTGCCTGCAGACTGCCTCTGCGCCGCGCGCGACCGCGTGGCGCTGGATGCGCCGGTCGAGCTCGCGGAGCGTCGTGCGTCCATATACCGAAGGCTCCCGCGTGCCTAGGAGGTTGAGGTTGGGCCCGTGGAGCACGAGGATGCGCACGGCGGATGAGCGTGCCATCGCGCGGAAAGTATACACTGATCGCTACGCCAGACCGTGATCGCTACGCGTCGGCATCGGGCTGGCGCCGCCCTGCTGGCAGAGGCCTGGCAATGGCCTCGCGCACCAGCCGCGAGAGCGTCCTCGAGGCGGTGCGAGCGTCGCCGCCAGCGGGCGGCGTCACCACCGTGTGATACACGATCGTGAGCCGTCCCGGTCGGGGAAGGACGCGGCCCGGCGGCCAGGACTCGTGGCCGCCCAGGATGGTGACCGGGAGCACCGGCACCTTGAGGGAGCAGGCGAGACGGAAGGCCCCGAGTCGGAACCGCTGGAGACGGCCGTCCCGGCTGCGTCCCGCCTCGGGGAATATCATGACCGCGGCGCCCGACTGGAGGATCCGCACCGCCTCACGCGTCGAGCGGGTGTCGGCTGCGCCGAGCTGGACGGGAAAGGCGCGTAGTCGGCGAATGAGCCAGGCGAGCCCCGGGATGTCGAACAGCGCGTCCCAGGCCATGAAGTGCACCCGCAAGCGCACGGGAATCCAGATCAGCACCGGGTCGGCGTAGGTCACGTGGTTCGGCGCGATGATGAGTGGACCCGCTGGCGGGATGTGCCGGACGCCCTCGAAGCGCACGCGCCAGAAGAGCCGAGCCATGAGCCATACGAAGGGGCGGAGGGCGTCCAGCACGGGCGTGCGCACGGCCCGAGTGTGCCACGGAGGTCATGAGCGAGACAATGCAGAGCCCGAGAGCAGTGCCTCTTGTCATCGCACGAGGAGGGAACGCGGACATGGCACCGGCTCACACCATTGCCGCCCTCGAGTCCGCCCTCGAGGTCGGCGCCGACGCGCTCGCGCTCGGCATCCACCTCTCCAAGGACGGCCATCCCATGGTCTTCGGTGCGACGAAGCTCGAGCGGCTCTCGGACGGGCGGGGACCGCTCGGCGCCCTCACGGCCCGCGAGCTCAAGCGGCTGGACGCCGGCGGCTGGAAAGACCCGCGCTTCATCGGGCAGCGCATCCAGACTCTTCAGGAGGTGCTCGAGCGCTTCCGGGATCGGACTCACTTCTGGCTCGAGCTCAGCGGTAACGCAGCGCTCTACCCGGAGATCGAGGAGCGCGTGATCGGAACCCTCGAGATCTACGACGCGATCGGCGTGTCGGTCATCGTCGTCCAGACGCGCCTGAGCCTGCTGAGCGCCCGGGGATGCAGCGCCGAGACGCGGCTGGCAGCTGTCTGGGAGAAGGGCCCCGTGGAGAGGGCCTTGCCGGAATCAGGCTTGGCCCAGGCGCTCTGGGCAAAGGGCAAACTCGTCACGGAGGCGGCGATCGCAACGATTCGCGGGGCGGGGCTCCAATGCCATGCGCGGATAGACGACGAACCGGCCCTCGCGGACCGGCTCGTCACGTATGGGGTGGACGGGATCATCACCGGCCGACCCGGGCCTGTTCTCGCCCGGCTCGGCCGGCGGTAGCGGTCTAGTCTTCCTCGGACTCCTCGCCTTCGAGCCCGGCGCCCACGGTCTCGAGCCGATGGGACATCCGCTCGAGGCGATCCTGGCAGCGCACGCAGGTCACCACCTCGGGCATGGCCCGGAGACGGGCTGGGGCGATGATTTCGCCGCACTCCTGGCACGTGCCGTACTCCCCGCCCCGGAGGCGTTCGAGCGCCTCGGCCAGACGGTTGGCGCGCTCCACGAGCAGGCTCCGGGTGGCGAAGTTCATCTCCCGGTCCTCGTTGACCTGGATGACGTCCACCTCGTCGGCCAGCTGGCTGGTGTCACCTACTCTATTCATCACATCCACCGAGAGGGCAGCGCCGCCCAGGTGGCGAATGCGCTCCATAGTCCGGTTGAGCTCCGATTCCAGTTTCTTCTTGATCTCGTCCATGTCGTTCTCCCTCCTGGGTGGGTCGCTTGATGGCTATCCCCACCCGGCTTGCCGCGCTTTGCTGCAAAGCCTATGCCGCAGCTACGTAGGAGAGAGACGGCGGGAAAGGAGGGATATTCGCCCCGTATTGGGTCCACGGGAGGCACCAGAGGGCACTTTGCCCCTACAGGCTGGGAAAAAAGGTCACCTGATACGCCAAATTCTGGAGAGGCCGCCGGTGCAAGCTCGATAGAGGCAGCCCCGGGCGCCTATGAATCGGCGGCTAAGGGAAGTGTCATCCGGAAACAGCTACCGTGTCCGGCAATGCTTTGAGCCGTCAGCGATCCCCCGTGAGCGAGGACGATCTCGCGGCTGATCGGCAGTCCCAGTCCGGCCCCTTCGGGCTTGGCCGTGAGGGTATCGCCCACTTGGTGGAACTTCTCGAAAATCGTGTCGATCTGGCCCGGCGGGATACCGACCCCGCTATCCTCGACCTCGACCACCGCCTGAGCGTCCTGCCGAAACACGCGAACCTCTACGCGCCCGCCACCCGGGGTGAACTTGGCGGCGTTGGACAGGAGATTGGTCAGCACCTGGATGATCTTGTCGCGGTCGGCTAGCACCTGAGGCCTCCCGTCGGCGGTCGCGACCACAAGGGCAACGTCCTTGTCCTCGAACAGCGACCGGTTGGCCTGGACGGCGTGCGCTACCACCTCGGCAAGCTGCAGGGTCTCCAGCCGCCATTCCATCTTCCCGGCCTCGATCCGGGAGAGGTCGAGCAATTGGTTGATCATGCGGGAGAGCCGCTGGCTCTCCTGGGTGATGATCGTCAGCAGCTGCTCCTGGCGATCTCGGGATAGGTCGCGAGCGGTGAGCAGGCTCTCGGACAAGGAGCGAATGGAGGTGAGCGGTGTCCGAAGCTCATGCGAAACCGTTGAGACGAAATCGCTCTTGAGGCGGTCCAGCTCCTGGAGCCGACGATTGGCCTCTTCAAGCTGAGCCGTGCGCTGCGTGACCTTTTCCTCCAGCGCACGGGAAAGGTCGCCGAGCTCCCTGTACAGCTGGGCGTTGTGAAGACCCAACCCGAGCTGGACGGCTAGGGTCCGAAAGAACTGGAGGAACTCGGGCGAGAAGTATACGCGTCCGGTGGAAGAGTAGGCCGAGAGCACCCCGATGGGCCGCTCCTCGATGGCGATAGGGGCGTGGACAAAGGATCGCGGCTCCGAGGAGCCCGGCGCGGGCAGGACCAGCGGCTTGCGGATGAAGGTGGCATCCTCCACCACGATCACCCGGTTGTCGAGGAAGCACTCGCCGAAGTACGTATCCCGCGACAGGGGATCGCCCTGGGAGAGATCGGTGCCTGGGGGCATTCCCGACTGGCTCTTGATCCTGAGCCGGTCGTCGTCGTCGCGGAAGCGGACGGTCAGTAGATCGAACTCGAACTCCCGTGTGATGAGCTCGACCACCCCGTCCATCATCTCCCGGGGATCGAGCGTGGACGCGATCCGGCGCGTCGCTTCATTGAGCAGGGAGAGCTCGCGCACCCGGCGCTGCAAGTCCTCCCGGCTCTGTTCGAGAGACTGGGAGACCCTGCCGAACACATCAAAGATCGCCTCGAAGCCCCCCGTGGTCGCCTGGCCCAGGCCCTCAATGATGGCCTGGGCCGAAGCGGTTCCCACGGCTCCGGAGAGTGTCCGCTCGGCGAACTGGAGCATCTCGCGCCGATCGCTCTCGGTGAGCAAGTGGGGATCGCGGGCCCGGCGGGTGGCGAAGAACTCTCGGAAGGCGACCCTCGCCTTCTCCCGGCCGGTGAACTTGGCCACCAGCTCCTCCAGCCCCTGAGGTGTCAGCGTTGCAGCCGCCACGGTGGCCGGGAGCGGCGGGGCGCGTCGGCCGAACACCTCGACGAACCGCTCGGCCTGAGCCACCTCGAGGAGCGAGGGCCGCGTATAGAGAGAGACCAGGGCGAAGGCGGCCAGGTTGAAGGCCAACGACCAGAAGACGGTGTGGCCCCAGAGTCCCATCCCGGGTACCCCGAAGAGCTGCTCGGGCCGAAGCCAACCCAGGCCCATGGGGCCGCCCGTGATCAGGCTTTCCGGTATCCAGCCCGAGCGCACGAAGGACGGCAGCAGCAGGGTGTAGAACCAGACGAGAAACCCGGCGCCGAGCCCCGCCAGCGCGCCGGCCTTGGTGGCCCGCCGCCAGTAGAGGCCACCCAGGAAGGCCGGCGCGAACTGGGCGACGGCGGCGAACGAGATCAGCCCGATGTTGACCAGGGTGTAGGACTCGCCAATGAGATGGTAGTAGATGTAACCGAGGAAAATGGTCAGCGCGATGGCCACCCGCTTGCTGTTGATCAGCAACGCCGAGATGTCCCGGGTCATGCCGCGGCGAACCAGCGCCGGGACCACCAGGTTGTTGAGGATCATCGTGGAGAGGGCGATGGACTCGACGATGACCATGCCGGTCGCCGCCGAGACACCCCCGATGAACACGAAGAGCGCCAGCCCCTGCTGATGGTGACTCATGGGAAGCGTGAGCACGAAGTAGTCTGCCGCGATGGCCCGCGCGCCGGGGAACGTCAGCACGCCACCGAACGCGATCGGCAGCACGAACAGGTTGATCAGCAGCAGGTACACCGGAAACATCCACATGGCGGTCTTGATGTGGGCCTCGCGCGTGTTGCCAATCACCGCCATGTGGAACTGGCGCGGCAGGAACAGGATCGCCATCATCGAGAGCCACGTCAGCGCCGCCCAGTCGCCGTAGGCGAAGCCGGGGTCGCCGCCCAGCAGGCGGGCAAATTCGGGGCGCTGCGCCACTCGGTCGAAGATATCCGCCAGGCCGCCGAAGACGCCGTAGGTCACGAACACACCCACCGCCAGGAACGCCAGCAGCTTCACCAACGACTCGAAGGCGATGGTCGCGACGAGCCCCTCGTGGCGGCGCGAGGAGTCCAGGTCCCGGGCGCCGAACATGATGCCGAACAGAGCGAGGATCACGGCGGCGCCGAATGCCGTGTCGGCGTAGAAAGGCCGGCCGGCGGAGGGAAAGAGGTCGGTGGCGACCGCCGGATAACGGAGCAGCACCTCGAACGTGTGCGAAATGGCCTTCAGTTGAAGCGCGATGTAGGGCGTGATGCCCACCACCGTGATGACGGTCACGACGGCCCCGAGCAGCGCGGACTGGCCGTACCGCGAGCCCAGGAAATCCGCGAGGGAGGTGATGCTGTTCTGCTTGGCGATGCGGACCACCTTGCGCAGCACGAACCACCACAGCAGCGCCATCAGCGTCGGCCCGAGGTAGATGGGCAGAAAGCCCACGCCCGAAGCCACGGCCCGGCCCACGCTGCCGTAGAAGGTCCAGGAGGTGCAGTAGACGGCGAGCGACAGCGAGTAGATCAGCGGGCTGTCGATGAGACTCCGCCCCGCGCGGGCCTGGCGGTCCACGTAGTAGGCAATGGCGAAGAGCCCCAGCACGTAGATCATCGCCACCGTGAGGATGCCCCAGGCCGTCAGCACGGAGATCTCACTCCTCGTCTTCCCAGCGCATCCGCGCCAGCGCCCACACAGCGATGATGCCCACCACCCAGATTCCGAAGAGATAGAGGTAGAGCACCGGGAGGCCGAGGAGGGTGGCGCCGCGGTTGAAGATGGCCAGCACCGGAAAGTTCAGCACGACGGCGCCGAGCACGAACAGGACGATGAGCTTTGCCCCGACGGCCTTCACGGGCGCGCCTCGGTCGCGCCGAGCGAGCCGGGCCCGCGGCCGCGCCCCGGCCGCGCGGCATCCACGGCCTGCCCCACGGTCGTGATTCCCCGCTTTCTCAGGAGCGGGAGCAACCGAACGAACACCTCCGCCGTGGCCAAGGCATCCCCGAGGGCCGAGTGACGCGCCTCGATCACCACCCCGAGGCGCTCGGCCGCCGCATCCAGCGTGTGCTCGACCGAGCCGCCGTGGACGGCCGCGGACAGCAGACGCGTGTCCAGCACCGCGTGCGTCACGCTGAGGGGCGGCAGCGCCAGCCGCTCGGCCTCGCGGGCGAGGAACTCGAGGTCAAACCAGACCTCGTGGCCGACCAGGGCCGCCCCCTGGGCGAAGCGCAGAAAGGCCGGGAGGACCACGTCCATCGGCGGCGCGTTGGCCAGCATGGCGCCGGTGATGCCGTGGAAGCGGACGCTCGAGGCCGGCACCGAGCGACCTGGCTGCACAAGAGCGTCGAAGGTCTCGGCACGTTTCACGACACCGCCACGCATCCTGACCCCCGCCAGGGAGATGATCCGATCGCCCTGATCCGGACGCAGGCCGGTGGTCTCGGTATCGAACACCACAAAGGTCACCTCGTCGAGCCGCCGCTCTCGGTCGGCGGGGCGCAGATGGCGCTCCATCTGCTCGAGAAGGGAAAAGTCGTAGAGGGGCGGTCGCGCTGGCGCGGCTTCGCCGGCACCAAACCCGGAGGTGAGTCCCGCGCCCGCCAACCGCGGCCCTGAGGGCAGCGATTCCACTGAAATTCCCGGGACGGCGCGCGCGTCCCCCGCGGGCAGGGTGAGGCGGAAGCCCAGCCGCCCGGCCCCGGCATACCCCCACACTTCCCCGGCGTGACGATGGACGATCTCCCGCACGGTGAAGCGTCCCGCCGGTCCGAGCGACACCGGTGCGTCGAGGGAGACTTCCAGGTCGGCCACGCTCGCACTCCCGGGCGCCCCGGTTTCGAGCTGGAGAACGCCGCTCCTCCGGGCCGACTTGACCCACGCCGTGCCCTCGGGGTTGCGGCGCCCGAGCACGGACTGGAGCAGCGAGGCCAGCGCCGCGCTCAGCGCCGACACCTCACCCTTGATGGACGGTAGATCCGTAGGGAACTCGTCCACCGCCACCACCGACGGGTCGGCCCCTTCGGTCCGGAGACGCCGGAGGCTCATCGCCACCAGGTCGGCCACGGCGATCTCCTCGAAGTGCACCGGCGCGCGGCCGCGGCCCAGGCGGTCCCCACCGTCCATCTCGACGACCAGGGCCGAGAGGCGCACGGCTTCCGCGTGGATGGCCGCCACCAGCGGCCGGACCGACGTGCCGAGGGCCGCCGCATCGCTCAAAAGGCTCTCGGAGAGCGAGCGGATGGACGAGAGCGACCCACGCAACCCGCGGGCCGCGTCAGAGAGAAGCCGCAGTTGGGCTTCGTCCTGACGCGCCGGCCGGCTGACGTCCCGGAGCGCCAGGATGAAGCCCGTCGTCTGTCCCTTGCCGTCCACGAAGCAGGTCATCCCCGCCTGGAGCACGACCCCGCCCGCCGGATGCAGCGTGAAGCGCTCGACCGTGGCTGGCGCAGCGCGCAGGCGGTCGCCGAAGTGTCTGAGCTTTTCCCGGTCCACGAACTCGAAGAGGAGGCGGCCCAAGAGGCCCTCGCCCGCGCCCAGGAGCTCCATGGCGGCGCGGTTCGCCAGGGTGATGCACCCGTCCAGCCCCGCCACCACCACGCCCTCGTCCAGGTCCTCCAGGATGGCCGACAGCTTGTTGCGCTCCACGTCGAGGTCGCGGGTGGCCCGACCGACCTCGGCTTCGAGGTCGAGCCTGGCGTCCCGGACGCGGTCGGCCATCCGGTTGATCTCCTCCGCCACTGACTCCATCTCGTCACCGGTGCGGAGCTGATGGCGGTAGTCGGGATTGACGGTGGCCATCAGCTCGGTCCCCCGCTGGATCTCCTGCAGGGTCCGGACGAGCGAGCGGCCGATGGAATGGGCCATCACGCCCAGGTACGCCATCATCGCCGCAAACCCCACGAGCACGGTGACAATCAACGCGTACGGATCCGCGAGCACGCCGCGGCGGTAGAGCGCGAGGAGGAGGCCGCCGGCGATGATCGTCGGGACGAGGAAAAGGGCCAGGATCCCCGCGACGAGCTTACGCTCGAGATTCCAGCGCAGCACGGACCGCCTCCAGGACCTCGGCGTTCCCGAAGGGCTTGGCGATGTAGGCCGACGCGCCAAGCTCCAGCCCTTTGAGGATCTCGACTTCCTGCCCCTTGGCGGTGAGCATGATGACGGGGATGGAGGAGAGGACCGGGTCGGACTTCACTGACCGACAGACCTCATAGCCGTTCCGCTTGGGCAGCATGATGTCCAGCAGAATGATCTCGGGGCGCGTGCGCCGTATGAGCTCCAGGGCCTCGTCACCGTCACCCGTGGACACGGTCTCGTACCCCGCCCGCCGCAGCAGGATCTCGAGGGAGAGCACGATGTTCGGCTCATCCTCCACGATCAGCACCCGCGGCGTCCCCATGGAGGTCACCCGCGCCGATTATACTCTCGGGCCCGACGCCGTCTTCATCCGATCAGCCCGGTCTGGAAGCGATCCTCGATCCAGCGCTGGAGCCATGCGATGGTCTTGAACGCCTGCTTGAGGAGCAGCCGGTCCACGTTGCCCAGCGCCTGCGGGTTGATGAAGTTGTCGGGGGACATCCCCGTGTCCAGGCGGGCCAACTGGTGGGTGAGGCGCAGGCGTCCGATCACCTCGCAGGCGTCGCGCAGATCGTCCACCTCGCGCAACGAGAACAGACCCTCGCGGCCCACGGCCAGTAGCCGGTCCAGGGTATTGGTCTCGCGCAGCCCGAGTGACAGGGCGCAGACACGCATGGCCTGGGTCACGGGAAACACGCCCCGCGCCTTGAGGTCCAGCGTGTCCTTGTGGATGCCGGCGCGCTCGACGACGAAGCCGCCGAAGAAGCCCAGAGGCACCTGTCGCTCGAGCGCCGCCTTGGCCATGTACCCCAGGAACAGCCGCTGGGAAGGCGCCCGCTCGCACACCCATTCCCAGAGGGTGCGGCTCAGGTCCGCATCGCCCGCGACGGGGCGCAGGTCGAAGAACAGCGATGCCTGAAGCACCTGCTCCGGCTCCTGTGTCTCCATCCAGCCGGTGAAGTACCGGCGCCACACCGACTCAGGTTGGCGCCACCGCACGTTGGAAGCCATGAAACCGCCCTCGCAGGCGGGAAAGCCGAGCCGAATCAGTGCCTCCCCCATCGACCCCGCCAGTCGCGCGAAGTAGTCTGACGCAGCCTCCCGCAGGGCCGGCGGCGGATCCGCGTAGAGGAGGCCATTGTCCTGGTCGGTCTTGAGCGTCTGCTCGCGCCGTCCCTCGCTTCCCGCCGCGAGCCAGGCGAACGGGAGCGGAGCCCGGCCATGCCCCTGAGCCTCGAGGTCTGCCAGTACCAGATCCAGCGCCCGCCGGACCAGCCGGTCGTTGAGTTCGGCAACGATGCGTCCGATGTCGAAAGACCCGGCCCCAGCTTCGGCGAGCCACCTGACCACGCCCTGCACCCGCGGCGCCGCTTCGGCCAAGCCATCGAGCGTCCCCTGGCCTTCGATATCCCGCACGAGCCCGACGGGATGGGTGCCCTGGAGCATGATGATGTCATGGCTCGAGACGACGCCCTCGAGCCGGCCCCCTGAGACCACACCCACGTGATGGATCCCCCGCCGGGTCATCTCGAGGAGCGCGTCGAAGGCCGGACGGGCCGGGTCCACGGAGAGTAGCGGTGAGGACATGATGGCGCTCACCGGCGTCCCCGAGGCCAGCCCCTGAGCCACCACCTTGATCCGCAAGTCGCGATCGGTGACGATGCCGAGCGGCGTGCCGCCGTCTCCCACCACGATGACCGAACCCACATCGCGCCCGGTCATGAGCCGTGCCGCTTCCGCGACCGAGGCCTCCGGACCGCAGCTCACGGGCGGCCCTTTCACCAGGTCCCCGACCTGGCGGACGAAGAGTGCCAGGTCACCCCGGTAAACTGCGGCCGGTCCCGGCTCGAGGACCCCCCGATGGCGAGCGACCACGGACTGCGGAACCAGCACGCAGCGGGTCGCCTCCACGGTGGAGGCTGAGCATGCGGCGGAGAGGCCCGGGGTGCCGGGATCGAACACGTCCCCGGCAGTGAGGTAGTCGAGGATCTCGTTCGCCTCGAGGTCCACGCGCGAGACCTGCACCGCGCCAGTCTCCACGATGCAGTACCAGTCGGGGGCGGGCTCGCCCTCGCCGACCAGGCGCGTGTTCGGCGCGAAGTCCTCCACGCGAGTGGCCGCCGTGAGCGCGGCCAAGGCCTCTGGAGCGAGGCGCACGCAGCCGGGCAGCCGGGTGAGCAGGGTCTCGAGTGTCCAACGCATCGGGTGAATCATAGCGCGGAGACGCGAGCCAGACAGACGATCAGGCACGGGTCTGGGTCGGCCGCTGATTCGCCTGATCTAGCGCGCGCGCAGGCGGCGGGCGACGGTCGATACAGCCAGGAACGTGATGCCGACCACGTTCACCAGCGCCGCCAGGGCAAGTGAGACGAGGAGAATGAACATCACGGGGCCGAGGATCTCAGCCACCCCGGCCTCCGGAGGCACGTACTCGTTGAGGAAGAACAGCGGCATGAGGACCAGCCCCGGCACCGCGATCCCCGCGAGCAGCAGGCCTGCCGCGATCCGGCCCGCCCGGCTCAGCACGTCCCGCCCTGGGCCCCTCAAACGCTCCGTCCGCACCCAGAGGACCGTCAGCCCGACGAAGAACACCACCAAGCCGGCCAGGAAGGCACCCTGTGTGAGCAGGCGCTTGGCCGCCGCGGTGTAGATGAGGCCGAACACCGCGATGCTCACGACGTTGAACGCTCCGAGCACGAGCACGGATGTAGCCTACCCGAGGTCCACTCCGCCCATGCCGGCCAGCACGAGCCGCGCGCCGAACCAGATTGCCACGCAGAGAGCCAGCGTGATCCATCGCACGCGCCCCTCGGGGATGCCCCGCGGCAGGACAGCCCGCACCGGCGCCGTCAGCGGCGTCGTGACCACCGAGAAGAACCAGAGCAGGCGGCTCTCCGGCGCACTGATCAAGCGGGCGACGACGATGTGGAGCCCAAGGTAGATCGCGGCCATGTAGGCCACGAACCAGACGAGAACCAACAGACGGTAAAGAAGGTCGTGCATAAGAGACGGTCGCGGGCAGGGGCGATTCTACCACCCCTGCCCGCGACCGGATGGGACAGGGTCCTAGTGCCGCCCCAGCTGGATACCCTGAGCTTCGACCGCGGTCGCCTGCCCGGACTTGGGGTACCGGACGCTGACGACGAGGTCCTGAACCGCCTTGGGCGGCGCCTCGGTCAAGAGCGACACGATCCAGATCGTCAGGAAACCGGCCGGGAGGCCGAAGATGGCCGACGCAATGGTCTGCGTCTGGAACCACGTAACCCCGTAGAACCGGCTGCCGATCATGTAATAAGTCGTGACACCGAGACCGACGATCATGCCGACGACCGCGCCCGCTTTGTTGGCGCGCTTCCACCAGATGCCCATGACCAGCGCCGGGAAGAACGAGGCGCCGGCCAGGCTGAACGCCCAAGCAACCAGCTCGACGATGAGCGAGAGCCGGAACGTGGCCACCCACGCGGCGACGAGGGCTGTCACGATGAGAAGAACCTTGGTGATGGTCAGACGCTTGGCCAGCGACGCCGTAGGGTCGATGACGTTGTAGTAGAGGTCGTGGGAGATGGCGTTCGCGATGGTGAGGAGCAGGCCGTCAGCGGTGGACAGCGCCGCGGCCAGGCCGCCCGCCATGACGAGGCCCGTGATCACGAAGGGAAGCCCCGCGATCTCAGGCATGGCCAGCACCACGAAATCGGTGCTCTTGATGACGAAGTCGGCCCACTGGACGATGCCGTCGCTGTTCTTGTCCACCACGTCGAAGAGGCCGGCGGGCTGCCACAAGGTGACCCATCGGGGCAGCTCGGCGATTTTCGTGCCCACCAGCTTGGCGTAGATGGTGAAGCGCGCGAAGGCCGCGTAGGCGGGCGCTGTGAAGTAGAGCAGGAAGATGAAGAACAGCGACCACGCCACGGAGGTTCGGGCCTGCCGCACCGACGGCGTCGTGTAGTAGCGCGTCAGGATGTGGGGCAGCCCGGCCGTGCCCACCATGAGGCAGAAGGTGAGCGCCAGGAAGTTCCACATGCCGAAGCCGGTCGGCACGGTCAGATAGCGGCCGACCTTGGCGTCGTCGCTGGCCGCGGGCGCGGTCGCCTGGCGAGCGGCGACGGCCGCTTGTGCCTTGAGCTTGTCCACCTCGGCGTCGGAAAGGCCGCCCGCCTTGATCTTGGCGTTGATCTCGTCGGCGTCTTTCTTCCAGAGCGCGCGGGTCTCCTTCTCCTTGGGGTCCCGTGTGATCTCGATCGCCTTGGTGTTGTTAGTCTGCAGGAGCCGTCCGTAGGTCAGCTCCGGGATCGGGATCGTGAAGAGCTGGAAGGACAGGTACACTACCGGAACCAGGTAGGAGATGATGAGGATGATGTACTGGGCCACCTGGGTCCAGGTCACCGAGCGCATGCCTCCCAAGACCGAGCAGAAGAGCACGCCCAGCAGGCCGACGAAGACGCCGACGTTGAAGTCCAGGCCGATGAAGCGGGATACGATCAGACCGACGCCCGTCACCTGGGCGATGAGGTAGGTGAAGGAGCAGGCGATGGCGCCGACAACACCCACGATGCGAGCGGCGTTCCCGCCGTAACGGGCGGCCAGGAAGTCCGGGATCGTGTAGGCGCCGAACTGGCGGAGGTAGGGGCCGAGGAAGACGGCGAGTAAGAGATAGCCGCCCGTCCAGCCCATGACGTAGGCGAGCCCGGCGAAGCCCTGGGCCGAGAGCGCGCCTCCCATGGAAATGAACGATGCCGCCGACATCCAGTCGGAGCCGGTGGCCATGCCGTTGTAGAAGGCCGGGACGCCGCGACCTACCACGTAATACTGGTCCGCGTCGGACGTGCGCGTGATGACGCCGATGAGGACGTAGATGAGCAGGGATAGGGCCATGAATATCCAGCCGATCCACCTGTTCGGGAGGCCGAAAGCGGTCTCGGCGATGCCGATGAGGATGGTGACGCCGAGGAACACGACCGTGTAGAGACCGAAGATCTTGTCCAGGCTCATGGTGTCCTAGCCCTCCTCGCGGATGCCGTACTCTTCATCCTTCTTGTTCATGAGGTAGGCGTACACCGCGATCTCCACGACGAAGATCGCCAGCGATCCCTGGGCCGCCATGTAATAGCCGAGCGGGAATCCGATGAACGAGTAGGCGTTGAGCGCGCCCGCCCACAGCCCGGAGATGAGGTACGTCACCACGAACCAGATGCCCAGCAGGATCGTGGTGAGCCAGACGTTGTAACGCCAGTAAGCCTGTTTCTGCGCTTCGCTCAGATCGGCCATGCTCGACCTCCCCCGACAAGGTGGTACATCATCATCCGCGCGATGTGGCACACAGAAGCCCCGGGATTCAGCAGCCTCCAAGCACGGGTGGTGCCAGCGGTTTGCCGAGCATAAGTAGCCAAGAAACAAGAAGGCCGGAGGCCGCTGCTCGGCCCCGCGCTTGGTGAATTTGCCGTGATTCCTTGGTATTCGTACCCTCGGGCCCTAGCTGGCCCCAGTCGAGGTCACCAGGGTGGCGCACTTCGATTTCACGGCGGCCACGTCGCTGCAATCCTTGATGTACTCGACAAAGGCCCCAAGCGGGGTCGCACGGGCGCTCCCGGAGTCCACGCCCCTGGTCAGCCCAGCCAGGGCTGCTTTGCCGGCGGCGCTGTCCAGATCGCATTCGAAGAGGGTCTCACCACCAAGACCCAGCCACTTGACCCGGCTGATGGTCAGCCGTCCCCCTTTGAAGCCGCCCTTGTCGTGGTTGACGAGGACCTTCTCCCCGCTGTCCAAGGCGATCTGGCAGTACGCGCCTGCCTTGGGGTCGGTGACGAATCGTCCGACCTTGGCCATGGTACGGCCTCCTTCCCGGCGCTATTCTTCCTCGCCGTACTGGTCCTTGAGTCTGGCCACCACTGCCGGGTCGGCCAGCGTCGTGGTGTCCCCCAGTGCCTTGCCCTCGGCGATGTCGCGCAGGAGCCGGCGCATGATCTTGCCGCTGCGGGTCTTGGGCAAATCGGAGGCGAAGATGAGGTCGTCGGGCCGAGCCAGCGCACCGATCTTCTTGGTGACATGCCCCTTGAGCTCCTCCATCAGCTCCTTGGAGCCCGCCGTGCCGTCCTTGATGGTGACGAAGGCGGCGATGGCCTGCCCCTTGATCTCGTGCGGACGGCCGATGACGGCAGCCTCGGCCACGAGCGGGTGATCCACCAGCGCCGACTCGACCTCCATGGTGGACACGCGGTGGCCGGAGACGTTCATGACGTCGTCCACGCGGCCCAGCAGCCAGAAGTAGCCGTCCTCGTCGACTTTGGCGCCGTCGCCTGTGAAGTAGATGCCGGGGTAGCGGCTCCAGTACTGCGCCTGGTAGCGCTCCGGGTCGCGATAGATGCCGCGGAGCATGCCCGGCCACGGCTTCTTGATGACCAAGTAGCCGGCCTTGGCGGGCTCGCCCTTGTCGTTGACCACGTCGGCCGCGATCCCGGGGAAGGGCCTGGTCGCCGAGCCCGGCTTGAGCGTGGTCAGGCCAGGCAGCGGGGTGATGAGGATCTGCCCGGTCTCGGTCTGCCACCACGTGTCCACGACGGGACAGCGGCCGCCGCCGATCACCTTCCAGTACCAGACCCAGGCCTCGGGGTTGATGGGCTCACCCACCGTCCCGAGCAGCCGCAGGCTCGAGAGATCGCAGCGCTTCGGGTACTCCTCGCCCCAGCGCATGAAGGTGCGGATGGCCGTGGGCGCGGTGTAGCAGATGGTGATGCCATGCTTCTCGATGATCCGCCAGAAGCGGTCCTTGTCAGGGGTGTCCGGCGTGCCCTCGTACATCATGGTCGTCGTGCCGTTGGCCAGCGGGCCGTAGACGACGTAGGAGTGCCCCGTGACCCAGCCGATGTCGGCGGTGCACCAGAAGACGTCCGTATCCTTGAGGTCGAAGATCCACTTGGTCGTGGCGTACACGCTGGTCAGGTAGCCGCCCGTCGTGTGCTGGATGCCCTTGGGCTTGCCCGTCGAGCCTGACGTGTACAGCAGATACAGCATGTCCTCCGCGTCCATCTTCTCGGGGGCGCAGTAGGCATCCGCCCCCCTGACGAAGTCGTCCCACCAGACGTCGCGGCCGGCCTGCATGCTGATCGGCTGACCTGTGCGCTTGAGCACGACCACGGTCCTGACGTCGGGGCACTCTGTGAGCGCCTCGTCGACTTTGGCGCCGTCGCCTGTGAAGTAGATGCCGGGGTAGCGGCTCCAGTACTGCGCCTGGTAGCGCTCCGG
>WNGF01000110.1_pt2 | contig 140834 bp, 123 predicted proteins | sample 5400641 | NCBI WGS metagenome assembly WNGF01 (sample SAMN13153371, study PRJNA577476) | soil metagenome | isolation source: 80 cm soil or saprolite under grassland replicate 2 | place: USA:California | collected 2016-06-15 | reverse complement strand
AAGGCTATCGCCGAGGCGCACTGACGAGCGGCACGGCGCAGACATGAAGACCATGGGCGGGTGGCCGACCCCACACTGCGGGCCGCCCGGCGTGGCCCCGCGCGTCACCCCGCGGGAGACTCGTTCCGCTCCCAGCTCCGATCCAGCACCTCGCGCACCTTGGCGGCCAGCGCCTCGGGCGTAAAGGGCCTCTGGAGCAGGGCGACGCCGCGATCAAGGACGCCCTGTTTCCCGAGGGCGTCGTCGGTATAACCCGACATGTAGAGCACTTTCATCTGCGGGCGCAGGCAATCCCGTACTGGAAGACCTGACGCCGATGAAACGACGGGCGTGGGCCTCGGTTGTCCCGAGCCTTGGCACAGATGACCACTCGATTGCCCGCGCCCGTCGGGCCGACCAAACGCGCGGCGACTGATCTACAATGCTCGCGAGCTATTCCAGGAGGAACGTCATGGCGCTCGACAAGCCGCAAGGGATGCAGATGCTGCGGGCGCGGGCCCGCCAAGTCGCCCGCGGCATGGTCGTCTTCAACTGAACGCGGGCGCCCGCCTACGCCGGCTGCTGCTGAAGTCACTGGCGCGGCTCTTCGCCCGTCGCCCCGACGGCCCTATCGCGCCACCTGTTTCCGTCGAGACGGTGCTGACGGGCGACGACGCCGCGCTCTCGCTGGCACGGCTCCTGTGCGGTCGCGACAACGCGGCCCGGGAAATCGTGCTGCCGCGCTATCTCCAGTACCACGGCATCGCTTTCTCGCGCCATCGCTTCGCGCGCCCCGAGGGCCGCGGCGACAGCTTCGCGGTCGAGCTGGGCGAGGGCGAGCGCATTCTCGTGCTCTGCGCGCATCACGACGCCGTCGCCGGCAGCCCCGGGGCCAACGACAACGCGGCCGCCGTCGGCATCCTGCTCCACCTGATCTCGCGCCTGCCACCCCGGATCCCGCGCGGCTGGCGCGTCCGGCTGCTCTTCACGGCGGCCGAAGAGATCGACTATCTGGGCGCGCGGGCGTATGTAGAGGAGATGCCGCTCGACGGGATCGCGGGCGTGCTGAGCCTCGAGCTGTGCGGGATCGGCGACACCGTCGCGCTGTGGGACGCCGGCGAGACGACCCCGTTTCTCGAAAATGTCACGGCCTCGCTCGAGTCAGCTGGGCTTGCCCGCAACACCGGATACGATGTGGTAGGACGCATCCCCCTCTTTGGCAGCGATCACCGCGCCTTCGCCGCCGCGGGCCTGCCCGCCTACGGTTTCACTATGGTGCCGGCGGTCCACGCCGACTCGCTGCGGCGCTTCGTGCTGAGCCCGATGCGCTCCACCTTCCGGAGCCTGATCCACCGGCCGCCGCCCTTCCGCACCTATCACACGAGCGGCGATGCCCTGGGCACGCTCGAGCCGGCGGCGCTCGACCTCGCGGCCGCCGCTCTCACTGCCGTCGTGCGGGGCCTCGGCGCGTAGCAGGCCAGCCAGCCCACGAGCCAGCCCGCGAGCGGCGTCTGCCAGAGCCCTTGACGCCGCGGACGCGCCGCCCGTAGCATACGGGTCGACCGCATGCGCAGCTACGTCGTTCGCAGGATATTCCTCTTCATTCCCGCTCTGCTCGGGGCCTCCATGCTGATCTTCATCCTCATGCGCCTGGTGCCGGGGGACATCGCCGAGATCCTCGTGTACCAGACGGGCTCCGAGACCAGCGGCGTCCAGCAGAAGCAGATCCAGCAGATTCGGCAGGAACTGGGGCTGAACCGGCCCGTGATGATCCAGTACCTGTCCTGGATCGGCGGCGCCGTGCAGGGCGACTTCGGCAAGTCCTATACGCAGCGCCGGCCCGTGTGGGACATCCTGCGCGAGCGGTTCCCGCGCTCCATGGAGCTGGCCCTGCTCACGCTCGCCCTGGCGCTGATCTGGGCCATCCCGCTGGGCGTGGTCTCGGCCGTGCACCAGAACGGCGCCCTCGACTACGTGGCGCGCATCGCGAGCCTGAGCGGCCTGAGCCTGCCGCTCTTCGTCACGGGGGCGCTGATCCTGTACGGGCTCGTCCGGATCTTCCACTGGATCCCGCCGCTCGAGTTCGTCGCGTTCACCGAGGACCCGGTGGAGAACCTGAAGCAGCTCATCTGGCCGGCGCTGGCGCAGGCGTTTTACATCAGCGCGCCCATCACGCGCCTCACGCGCTCCCAGATGCTGGAGGTGATCCGCCAGGACTATGTGCGCACGGCACGCGCCAAGGGCCTGGCGGAGCGCGCGGTCGTCTATCGCCACGCGCTCCGCAACTCGCTCCTGCCCGTTGTGACCTTCGTCGGGTGGTGGGGCGGCCGGCTGCTGGGCGGGCTCGTCATCATGGAGATCATCTTCGTCGTCCCCGGCATGGGGACGGCGCTCGTCCAGGCGGTGAGCCAGCGCGACTACCCGACCGTCCAGGCCATGGTCTTCGTCATGGCCGTGGTGTTCCTGGTCGTGAACCTCGTCGTGGATCTACTCTATGTCTGGCTCGATCCGCGAATCCACTATGCGTGAGGCCTTCGTGGTGCTCGGCCGCCTCCTCCGCCGCCAGCCGCTGGGCGCGGCCGGCGGGCTCATCGTCCTCGCCCTGATCGTGGTCGCCGTGCTGGCGCCGCGGCTGGCGCCGCATGGGCCCAAGGAGGTGACCTTCGCCCCCTACCTGCCACCGAGCGCGGAATTCCCCATGGGCACGGACCAGGTGGGGCGCGACGTGCTGAGCCGCGTGGTGTGGGGAGCCCGGCTGTCACTTTACGTCGGGCTCGTTTCCGTGCTCTTCGGCATCACCGCGGGCTCGCTCTGGGGTGCCGTCACCGCCTACCTGGGCGGCGCCGCCGATACCGGCAGCCAGCGCGTGGTCGACAGCGTGATGGCGCTGCCGCCCATCATCCTGGCGCTGGCGCTGATGGCCGCGCTCGGCCAGTCGGTGAACAACGTCATCATCGCGCTGGTCGTCCTGCTGACGCCCACGGCGGCCCGCACAATCCGATCCATCGCCCTGGGCGTGGTCGCCTCGCCGTACATGGAAGCCGCCCGCGCCGTCGGGGCCTCACAGTGGCGGATCATCTCTCGGCACCTCCTCCCCAACTGCCTGGCCGGCTACATCGTGCTCGTCACGACCAATGTCTCCTACGCCATCGTGGTGGAGGCCTCGCTCAGCTTCATCGGGGCGGGGGCGCCGCCGGACGAGCCCTCCTGGGGCGGCATGCTGACCGCCGGAATCCAGGCCATCGAGACCGCGCCCTGGATGGTATTCTTCCCTGGATTGACCATCAGCCTCGCGGTGTTCGGTCTGAACCTGTTTGGAGACTCGATTCGAGATGTCACGGACCCTCGACTGCGCGGCGGTCTCGGCTAGGCACGACCACAAGGAGCGCGATCGATGACGATCTTGAAGGCTTGTCGCATTCTGGCAGGGCTCACCCTGCTGATCATGCTCGTCGCCCCCGCGGCGCCGGCGCAGGACAAGCCGCGTCCCGGCGGCATCCTGACCTGGTTCGACTACGGCGATCCGGGCCGCCTCGATGTCCATGCCGAATCTCCGCTGGTGGTCCAGCAGGCGACGGCGGGCGTCTACAGCGGGCTCCTGCACTATGATCCGGATGATCCCGCCAAGATCGCGGGCGACTTGGCGGAGCGCTGGACGGTCTCGCCCGACGGCAGGACCTATACCTTCCACCTGCGCAAGGGCGTCAAGTGGCACGACGGCCAGCCCTTCAGCGCGGCCGACGTCAAGGCCTCCTTCGATCGCATCCTCAACCCCGACTTCCAGAGTCCCAAGTGCGGCGCCTCGCTCAAGCCGATGGTCGCGGGCGTCGAGACGGTCGACGCGAGCACGATCCAGTTCAAGCTCAAGTTCCCCGCCGCCCCGTTCCTGCCGTCGCTGGCCTCGGCCTGGTGCCGCGTGGCCGCCAAGCACATCCTGGCCAAGTACGGTGACCTCAACCAGCCGGAAGCGCAGATCGGCACGGGGCCCTTCAAGTTCAAGAAGTACGAGCGCGGCAGCGTGATCGAGTGGGAGAAGAACTCGAACTATTTCATCCCGGGGCTGCCGTACCTCGACGGCGTCAAGCAGTTCATCCTCGTGGGCGGGCCCACGCAGCTCGCCGCCGCGAAGGCCGGCAAGATCATGCTGTGGGACGCGTGGCCGCCGATGCGCAAGACGCAGGCCGACGAGCTGCGCCGCGCGCGGGAGGACGTGGACATCTACCAGGCGTCCATCAACACAATCTTCCTGATCTACCTCAACTCGCAGAAGCCGCCCTTCAACAACCCGGATCTCCGGCGCGCGGCCAACCTGGCGATCGACCGCCAGGAGATGGTCGCCAAGGCCCTCGAGGGCGCGGGCGTCGCCTGCGCCATCCTCGATCCGAAGCTGGCCGGCGATTTCGCCCTGCCGCTCGAGGAGGTCAACAAGATCCCCGGCTGCCGCCAGCCCAAGGACCAGGACATCGCCGAGGCCAAGAAGCTCGTCGAGAAGCACTACCCGAACGGCGCGGACATCGAGATCGCCGTGCGCTCCGTCGGCAATTACGTGGACCGCGCCCAGCTCGCTATCGCCCAGCTTCGCAAGGTCGGCATTCGCGGGACGCTCAAGACGCACGAGAGCGCGGCCGGCTACGCCGCCTGGGGCAAGGGTGACTTCACGCTCATCGCCAGCCAGGACCGGAGCATGGACGTCAACGACCCCTCGGGGGTCTTTCACATCGCCTACACGACCGAGGGCGGGAGCAACTACGGCCGCATGTCCGATCCGAAGGTGGACGAGCTGGCCGAGCGAGCCTTGAAGGAGTCGAACAAGGAGAAGCGACGCCAGGCTTACTGGGAGCTCCAGCGTTACGTCCTGACCCGCGGGGATGCCGCCACGGTGGCTGTGGCCTGGGTGGAAGGGTGGTTCTTCAAGGACAAGCGCCTGCAGAACTACAGGCCCGGGCTGACCACCTACGACAACAATACCTTCATGAAGGTGTGGCTCAGCCAGTAGCCGGTCGAGTTGCATCGAGAGGCTGCGCAGCCTGAGGTCGGGCGCCGGCCGGACCAGGCCTCGGCGGGATGAGCAGAGGCGCCGCCGCCCCGTGTGAGGCGAAAATACCCCGGCCGTCGTCTCGCAGCATCGGTTCGATGCACACAGGGAATCCTTATCGGTCGGTCACTTGCACATCTTCCGCGCTCCCCCGGCCCTTGGCACCTCAATTGCTGAATTAGGGTAGCCTTAGCTCGCGGCCCCAAGTGGGAGGCAGGAAGGAAGACATGCCTGACGACCAAGAGAACCTGCCGTCACCGCTCCTCCAGTGCCTCGAGACCGTGTACCGCCTCGGGTCTCGGGAGGGCTCGGCGCCGCTCCACGTGGTGTCCAGGAAGCTGGAACTCACGACGGCCGTCGTCGGAGCGCAGGCCTCGGCGTTGCAGTCGGGCGGGTTTCTTGAGACGAGCTCCCACGGCCGCGTCCGTCTCACGGAAGAAGGCACGCGCATCGCAGTGGGCCTCGTGAGGAAGCACCGGCTGCTCGAGCGTTTCCTCATGGAGGAGCTGGAGCTCCCATGGGAGGAAGTGCACGAGCTGGCCTGCCGTCTCACGCCCATCCTGTCAGATCGCGTGGCCGACCGCCTCGCGAAGGTCCTGGGCGATCCCACGACCTGTCCCCACGGGAATCCGATTCCATCCGCAGACGGGGTTCTTCGTGGCGATTCCGCGATCCCCCTGGATCGCCTCAAGCCCGGGATGGCCGGGACCATCGTGAGGATCGAGCCGGAGGAGGACGAGCTCCTGCGATACCTCGCCGTCCTGGGACTCATTCCACAGGCCAGGCTCGAGGTCCGGGAGGTCGCCCCGTTCGGCGGGCCGGTGCTCATCCGCGTCGGAAGGGCGGAGTACGCGCTCGGCCGCGACGTGGCCTCGAAGATTTTCGTGAAGGCAACCTGAGTGGTTTCCGGCTGTCACGCCGAGGTCGGGCGCTGGAGGGAACGGCTCGCGTTGACGTTCGCGCTGGCCGGGAATCCCAACGTCGGAAAGTCCAGCATCTTCAACTGGCTGACGGGAATGGGGGTCCTCACCGCCAACTACCCGGGGAAGACAGTTGCGGTCAACCTGGGAACGACCCACTTCAAGGGCCAAGAGATCGGCATCGTCGATCTCCCGGGCACCTATGCCATCGGGGCCGTCTCGGAGGACCAGTGGGTGGCTCGCCAGGCACTCCTCGATTCCCATCCGGACGCCGTCCTGGTGGTCCTCGATGCAACCCGCCTGGAGAGGAACCTGTATCTGTCCCTCCAGCTGCTCGATCTCGGCCTTCCGGTCGTGATCGCGCTCAACCTGGTCGACGAGGCCTGGCGGAGCGGACTCCAGATCGACCACCACCGCATGGCGAGACTGCTGGGCGTGCCGGTCGTTCCCACCGTGGCTCTCAGAGGACACGGACTCGATCGGCTGATCCAGGCCGGGCTCGAGGCCGCAGGAATGGAGGGCGCCCGGTCGACGAAGAGGAGGTACGGGAAGGACGTCGAGGACGCCGTCGCGGAGATCGGCGATCTGGTAGCCAAGGAGGGGATGGCGCTGCCGCACGCGCTGCCGCCGCGAGCCGCGGCCCTCCTGCTGCTGGAGGAAGACGAGGAATTACTCGGCTGGGCCGGCGCTCTCCCCGATGGTGAGCGCGTCCTCGCGAAGGTCCGTGAATCTGCGGCAGATGTCGGAGTGCGCCACGGGGAACCGGCTTCGCTCAGAATCGCTCGCGAGCGACACGGGCTGGCTGGATCCATCGCCTCCCAGGTCCAGCGAGTGACCTGCCGCCCGTCACGGGTCCAGGACCGCCTGTGGCGATTGACGACGTCGCCTCTCAGCGGCTATCTCCTCCTGGCTCTCATCCTGACGGGGCTCTTCGGCTTCCTCTTCTCGGTGGGCAATCTCCTCTCGGATCTCCTGGCAACCCTCTGGCAGGCGTACCCGTCGCCGGCCATCCGGGCCTTCGTCCAGCTCGCCTTCGGCCGGGGCGTCGCGTCCGGCACTCTCCTCTGGGCGGTCGACGGGGGCATGAACGCGGCCCTGTCCATCGGCATTCCATACGTTCTCGTCTTCTATCTCATGCTCTCGCTGCTCGAGGAGACCGGCTACCTCAACTCCATCGCGTTTCTCACCGACCCCATCATGCACCGGCTCGGGCTGCACGGTCGCGCGGCCATCCCGCTGATCGCGGGAGGCGGCTGCAACGTCCCCGCGATTCTGGGACTCAGGGTCCTGACCACGATGCGCGAGCGCATCATCGCCGGCACGCTGATCTGCCTGACGCCGTGCAGCGCCCGGACGGCCGTCATCGCGGGCGCGGTCTCGAAATATGTCGGATGGAAGCCCGCCGTGTCGATCTACGTGATCACGGCCTGCGTCGCGTTGTTCACCGCATGGGGGCTGAACCGGCTCTTGCCGGGACAGTCGCCGGGGCTCGTGATGGAGATGTTCCCGTTCCGGCGCCCCTCGCTGGCCAAGATGGTCAGGGGCACCTGGTATCGCTTCCGAGACTTCCTTTTCGTCGCGGCCCCCGCGCTGCTCGCGGGGAGCCTGGTTCTTGGTCTGATCTACGAAACAGGCCTCCTGTGGCTCTTCACGGCGCCGCTGGCCCCGATCGTGGAGGGCTGGCTCGGCCTCCCCTCCGTCGCCGGCCTGACTCTCATCTTCGCCGTCCTCAGGAAGGAGCTGGCCCTGCAGCTCCTCGTGGCGCTCGCCGTCGCGAAATACGGGTCAGGAGTGACTGATCTCCTCCAGTTCATGGACAAGGGCCAGATCTTCACCTACGCTCTCGTCAACACGCTGTACATCCCGTGTGTCGCAACGGTGGCGGTTCTGTCGAAGGAGCTCGGCTGGCGGCGGGCCCTCCTGATCTCCGCCTTCACGATCTTGCTGGCTCTCGCCGCCGGCGGCCTCGCCCGACAGGTGCTGGCGGTCTGGACCCTCTAGCAGGCTGCTGAAAAAGGCCCATCTGCGGGAGTGCGGCGCCCTCGGCCGCACGCTCAACGTACAGAGAGTACGCCTCGCGTGCGGCCGTCGGGCGCCGCCTCGCATCTGAGCCTTTTTGAGCAGCCTGCGGGTTTTTCAGCATCCTGCTAGGTATGCTGGAGGGCCCGGCGCACCTCGGCGAGGCGGGCGAGAGAGCCCAGCACCTTGGGGTGATCGTTGGTCAGATGGCGGACGATGACGTCCGTGTAGCCGAGGGGCCCGAGCGGGCGAAGCTTGTCCACCACCTGCTCGACTGAGCCCCAGACGAGCGCCGCCGGGTCGAAGCCGCGATAGCCGGCCCCGACCACGGCCTGGCCGACGGACTCGGCCTCCGCCGCGGACTCGCCGACGTAGACGTCGCGGCGGATCGCCACCGCAGTCGGCTGCCTGCCGTACCTGGCGCAGCCGTCCTGATACCAGCCCGCCTGCTCGCGCGCTCGCTCGACGGTGAGCCCGGGCGAGGCGAGCCAGCCGTCCGCGATGCGCGCCGCGCGGTCGATGGACGGCCGGGCGCTCGCGCCTATCCAGTACTCGACGGGCTCGGCGGGGCGGAGCGCCACCCGGGCCTTCTCGACGATGAAGCGCCCCTGGGACGACACGGTCTCGCCCGCCAGCAGGCGCCTGACGATGCCGAGCGATTCTTCGAAGGCCGACGGGCGCTGCTTGATATTGGCGCCCATGGCGAGGAACTGGCCCTGGTCGTCGCCAAGCCCGCACTGGAAGATGAAGCGACCGCGCGCGATGGCGGCCAGCGTGCCGACCTGCTCCGCGATCAGCACGGGATTCCACAGCGGGAGGAGGAAGAGGCACCCGGCCGGCCTGTCATTCCACTCCGCCAGCAGCCTGCCCATCATGGGGACGTTCTGGTAATAGGGCTTCGGGGTCGCGTGGTGGTCGCCCACGAAGAGGGAGTCGAGGCCGGCGCGCTGCGCCGCGGCAGCGCGCTCGACCATCCAGCGCGCGCCTTGCCGCGGGTCCGTGACGTCATGGCTGCTCGTGAGGGAGATGCCGACTCTCATCGCGTCACCCCTGCTGAGAGGACCAGCAGCAGACCCAGGGCCGCCAGCAGGCCCATGCCGCCGCCGATGTAGAAGGTCCATGCAGGGCCGAGCGCGGTCCAGATATCCGTCAGCAGCGACGTCAGCCCGAGCAGGATGATGTTACGGATGTGCGCCGCCTCCGATGGCGTGGCGCACGGCCTCGCTCGTGATGGGCAGTTCGGTGAAGCGGTGTCCCGTCGCATCCCTGATGGCATTGGCGATGGCCGCGGGCGCGGCGACCACCGGCGGCTCGCCCACGCCCTTGGCGCCGAACGGACCGTGCTCGGAGGGCACCTCGACCAGCACCGGACGCGCGGTCGGCACCTGGTCGCTGGCCGGCAGGGCGTAGTCCATGAAGGTCGCCGAGAGGAGCTGGCCGTGCGTGTCATAGGCCATGCGCTCGAGGAGCGCCCAGCCGAGGCCCTGGGTTGCGGCGCCCTGGATCTGTCCCTCGATGGCCGCGGGATTGAGCGCGCGGCCCACGTCCTGGACCACGAGCTGATCGAGGACCCGGACGTATCCCGTTTCCGTGTCCACCTCGACCTCGGCCAGGTGCGCCGCGAAGGCCGGGGCGCGCGCGATCGTCGCCGTCGAGCCGCGGCCGTAGACGGGCTCGTACTTGCCGCCGAACTGCATCGAGGCCTTGGCGAGCTGAGCTATGGGCACCGCCTTGCCGGGCGCGCCGCGCACCTGGATGGCGCGGTCCACGAGCTCGAGATCCTCGACCGCCGCCTCGAGATGCCTGGCGGCGATGGCGAAGAGCTGCTGGCGCGCATCGCGCGCGGCCTTCTCCACCGCCGCGCCGACGGTGTAGGTGATCTTGCTCCCGCCGCTCGAGCCCGCATACGGGGCGGCCTCGGTGTCGGGATTGACCACGCGGACCAGTCCCGGCTCGAGACCGAAGGCCTCCGAGGCGATCTGCGCAAAGGCCGTGTTGGTCCCGCTCATGTCGACGGTGCCCGCGATGATGGAGATCGTGCCGTCGCGCTCGAGCCTGCACACCGCATTGGCGGGCTCGACGCCGCCCATCCAGCCGCCGAGCGCCACGCCGACCCCGCGCTTGAGCCTCGCGTGCGACGGGGCCGTCGCCGTGCGTCGATCGCGCTCCGACTGGAGCTTCTCGAGGCAGGCGCGCAGCCCGATGCGCGGCCACCTGTGGCCATTGGCCATCAGGTCGCCCTCGTTCGAGGCATTGAGGAGTCTGAAGTCGAGCGGGTCCATCGCGAGCGCGCGGGCCATGTCGTCCATCTGCGACTCGAGCGCGAAGGCGGCCTGCACGGCGCCCGGCGCGCGATAGGCGCCATTGCCCGGTTTGTGCGTCAGCACCTCGTAGCCGCGGATGTCCATGTGCGGCAGGCGATAGCAGCTGCCGAGCATGAGGCAGGCGATGCCGACGGGTGCGCCCACATAGGCGCCCGCGTCGAAGATGACGCGCGCCTGGAGCGCCGTCAGCCTGCCGTCCCCGGCAACGCCGGTCTTGAGCTCGATCATGCTGGGCGGGGCGGGCGTCGTCGTCAGGAACTCCTCCGTGCGCGTCAGCACGAGCGAGACGGGGCGCTTGAGGGCGACGGCCAGCGCCGCGGCCAGTGGCTCGAGCAGGACGAACTTGCCGCCGAAGCCGCCGCCGAGCGGCATGGCCACGATGCGCACTTGGTGCTCGGGCAGGCCCAGCGCCTCGGCGACCTCGGAGCGCGTGTAGAAGAGCGCCTGTGTCGTGGTCCAGACCGTGACGCTGCCGAGGGCGTCGACGGAGGCCAGCGCCGCGCGCGGCTCGAGATAGCCCTGATGGACCATGCTCGTCTGATAGGTGCGCTCGATGACGACGTGCGCCTCGGCCAGGCCCCTGGCCACATCGCCCCGCGTGAAGTGCTGGGTGCTGGCGATATTGGGCGCCAGCGCTTCCGTGAGCGCGGCGCCGCCGCCGGCCGCGCCGTGCTGGCCGAGCTCGGCATCATCGCCGCCCTCATCCCCCTCGCGCACCACCGGCGCGTCGGCGCGCATGGCCCCGAGCAGGTCCACGGCGGCAGGCAGGACCTCGTACTCGACCTCGACGAGCGCCGCCGCGTCCTCGGCTATGGCCTCCGTTAGGGCGACGACCGCGACCACGGGGTGGCCGACGAAGCGGACGACGTCCAGCGCCAGTGGGCATCGATTGCGGTCCGACGGGTCCTGCCTGGGCAGGGGCAGGTCGCGGCCGGTGAAGACGCCGATCACGCCGGCGAGAGCCCGGGCGGCGCGCGCGTCCACCTTGACCACGCGCGCATGCGCGTGGTGGGAGAGGACGAGCCGCGCGTGGAGCGTGCCGGGCCGGATCAGGTCGGCGGCGAAGTGGGTGAGACCCGCCGCTTTCTCGCCGCCGTCCACGCGGCGCAGCGATTGTCCGATGGTCGACGCAGGGGGCATGGGATCTATCTCCGGTATTCGGCGTCCATGGCCGCGAGCTCTTCGGCGCTCAGGGTGAACTCGAAGACCCTCATGTTTTCCTTGAGGTGCTCGGGTCGGTCGGCCTTGGGAATGGTGAAGAGCGACTCATCCTTGCGCGAGCGTTGGTTGCCGCCCATGCCGTACGTGCCGTGGCCTATGACCGGCAGGCTCACGCCGGTCGAGCCAAAAGGGCGCATGAGCATGCGCCGAGTGTACACCGTCAGGGAAGGCGGGACGGGGCTCGTGGGACTCCGATGAGCTCCGCCGAAAACTCGAGCGGAACCCCGGCACTAGGCGGGACGCCGGGGCCCGCCCAGCTTCCAGCCGAGCCAGACGACGGCCGCGGCCAGGCCCCCCAGGACGATCGCCGTGGCGATCGTGGAGAGGTCCGACAGCCACTTGATCGTGGTGCTGCTGAGTCCCACGAACGCGAGACCGACGACGGGCAACACAGGCGCGCCGCAGCCCATCACGGTGCAGCCGCCGGTGGACAGCCCGAAGATGCTTCCGAGCGCCCCGAGGACGCCTCCCGATCCTCCGGCGCCGCGGCCCCACGGCGCGATGGCGAAGCGCGCGCGGCGTTCCATCCACAGCGCGAAGTACAGCGCCACGAGGAGCGACATGAAGGCGAAGCGCGCGAGGTCCGCCGTCGTCACCGCGAAGCCCCACTCGAGCCCGAACGAGTTGTCCGCGGAGAACCAGAAGAGCGCCAGGCCCCAGGTCTTTTCAAGGCGCTCCACGAGCAGCCCGCGCCCGGAAGCGAGGTAGTCGGGCAGGGCGGGCAGCCAGGGATTGATGGTGAAGGCGGTGACGGGCTTGCGGGCGAGGGTGAGGACGAGGGGTGGGACCAGGATGTCGAGGGCGAAGACACCGAGCGCGATCGCGATGAAGAGCCACGGCCGTGACCTCACGGCGGCCCCGATACCGCGGAGCGGGCGCTTGATCGCGTTCATGTCCTCATGGCACTCCGAAACCGATTATAGGCACTGTTGCCCGAGGACGCGAGGCCCTGACGCATTGCGCCGAAAACAGGCCGCTTTGCGTGCTTCCTCCTTGACTTGGCGCGCGCCCCGGCTAATGATCCTCTTGCTCGCACTGGCCTCGAAACGGTCCGCCCACATATGAAGGAGGGACGCACAATGGCCCCAGAAGTTTCCCGTCGTGACTTCCTGAGCCGGCTCGGCGTGACGGTCGGCGCCGCGGCGACCGCGGCCAGCGTGCCGCTGGTCGGAGGCCCGGCCCTGATCGGCCGTGCCGAAGCCCAGCCGAAGGGCAATATTCCCGATACGCCGTACAAGATTGGCCACATGACATACTTCACGGGCCCCGCCGCCGTCCTCGGTGAGCCCTCGTACAAGGGACATATCCTGGCGGCCGAAGAGATCAACGCCCAGGGTGGCCTGCTGGGCAAGCGCAAGATCGAGACCTTCAAGGCCGACGAGGCCGCCGGCACCGACGCCAACGTCAAGGAAATGCGCCGGTTGAAGCTCTCGGAGAAGATCGACCTCTTCACGGGGGTCATCTCGAGCGGCAACACACCGGCCCTGGGGCCCGTGGCCGAGGAACTGAAGCTGCTCACGGTCTTCGTCGACGGCTGCACGGACTTCCTCTTCGACAAGGTCGTGCCGAACCCGCATTACATCTTCCGCATCACCAACATGCAGTCGGCCGACGGCGTGACGTGCGGGGTCGCCACGGCGATGACCTGGCCGAAGACCCGCCGCGTCGCCCACATCCACCCGGACTACACCTACGGACGCAACGCCTTCGCGCACTTCAACATCGTGATGAAGAAGATGGTCCCCGGCGCCCAAGTGGTGTCGGAAGGTTGGCCCAAGCTCGGGACCACGGACTTCACCTCCCACATCACCAAGGCCATCTCGGCCAAGCCGGACCTCCTCGTCTCCTCCGTGTGGGGCGGTGACTACGTGGCAATGTACAAGCAGGCCCTGCGCTACGACCTGTTCAAAAAGATGAAGTTTGCCTCGACGATCGCGTTCGGTGTGGCGCCCCACGCGATCGGCAAGGACCACCCGGAAGGCGCCATCGCGGGCGTCCACTCCAACTACTACTTCAACTATCCGCCGCAGGACCGCTGGCCGCTGAACACGGCGTTCGTGAAGAAGTACTTCGATCGGTGGAAGGAGTACCCGAACTTCCAGTCGGAAGGCGCGTATACGACGCTCCATCTCCTGAAACAGACGATCGAAAAGGCCAACAAGCTGACCGGCGGCTGGCCGGACGACGATGCCATCATCAGCCAGCTGGAAGGCGCGTCCATCTCCGGGCCTGCGGGTTACCTGCACATCCGTCCGGACAACCACCAGGGTTACAAGGACGCGATGACCGGCTTCAGCATGAATTCGCCGGACTACCCGTTCCAGATCCTCGATCCCAACCGGATCATCACGATCCCGATCCGCAATATCACGGCGCCTCCCGGCTGGCCGGCGCCGACCGGCGAGGACACCCGGACCTACTCCTGGATCGACAAGACCTGGCCCACGGTCAAGGTCTAGCGCTCGACCAGGGTTCGGGGAAGGGGGGCGGCATTCGCCCCCCTTCCCCCTTCCCACGTTCATGAGGATTCCGCGGCTCTGTCGAGGTGCGTCCGTGAGGCGCAGGCTCGTCCTGCTCGCCTTCTGCTTGCTCTGGGCCGCTCCGGCCGCGGCCGGACATGAGCTGCCGTTCTATCCCGGCTACTACCCGCAGGAGATCCGACTCGAGATCCTGCCGCCCGCCGCCGCTGCGCCGCTGCTCAAGCGCAGCGCGCTCCACGCCTATGTCGGCGCCGATCCGTTCACCGGTGGGCGCCTCCCGGCCGACGTCAAGCCCGTCGAGTCGCTGGGCGGCTACGTGGTCCTCACCTTCAACCTGGCGTCCCCGGTTGCGGCAAGCCGCGAGAACCGCTGCGAAGCCGCCCGCCGCATCGCCCGCGGCCTGAGCCCGGCGCCCGGCGTCTTTGTCCCGCATCCGTACCCCGTCACGCCGTACGACGCGGACTACCTCGAGCACTTCGATCTGGCCCAGGCGGCGCGACAGGCCTACGCCGCTGCGCCGGCGAGCTCGGGTCTCGCGCGCCGGGTCCAGGCCAAGGGCCCGCTGGCCGAGCGGCTCCTGAAGACTACGGGCAAGAGCGCCGGCAAGGACTGGGACGCCACCGTCGAGGAGATCGACACCGAGGCCCTGGTGGCCACCCACAGTCTGAGCCTGAACGGTTGGCTCGGCCCGCCGTGGCTGAAGGAGGGCTGGTTCCAGGCCTACCTGCTCCAGGCGGGCTCGATGAGCGACGCTGCCGCCCGCCAGGGCGCGGAGGCGCTCTACCGGCGGCTCGCCACCGGAGCCTACGCCAGTCCCGCCGCGCGCATCGAGCTCGAGCGCAAGCTGGTTTCGCGATTGACCGCGGGCTGCGAGCGGGCGGTGCTCGGCTACACGGTGAGGCGCGAGTTCTTCAGCGCGGAGTTCTCCCAGGGAGTGGAGAATGTCGCGTGGGACTCGCAGACCGGATTCAACTCGGCCATCTTCCTCCGCACCGTCAAGCTCAAGGATTTTCCCTGGAACGGCTGGCTCAGGCTCGGGATCGCCTCGCCGCCGTCGACGGCGTGGAATCCCATCGCGGGCTTCTCCGACCCGGCGGGACGGCTCCTGTGGGCGGCACTCGGTGATCCGGCGCTTCTGCCCGCGCCCTACGGTGAAGGCTGGCTGCCAAACCGGATCCGGGTCGCCGCCGTTGCGCGCCCTCCGACTTCAGACGTGGAGATTCCTGCGGACACGCTCATCCCCGAGGCCGGGACGGGTCTCCTCCGCGAGGTGGGCAAGGGCAGAACCGCCCGGGCTCGCGTCACCTACCGGCTCGTGGCCTCCGCCTTCCACGACAATACGCGGATGACACCAGCCGACGCCGTCTACGCCTATAGCTTCGCCTACCGCTGGGGCGGGAAGTCTGCCGACGGAAGCGCAGACCCCGCGCTGGAGGCCGCGACAGCACAGATTCGCGAAAGCCTCGCGGGGTTCCGGGTGCTCAAGGTGGACACCGAGGTGAAGAAGTACAGCGACATCACCTTCACCTATGTCGTTCCCGTGATCGACGTCTACCTCAATGGCGGCGCCCTCGAGCCTGAGCGGCTGGCCGCGCTGGCGCCGCCCTGGAGCCCCGTGCCCTGGCACGTGCTGGCGTTGATGGACGAGGCCGCCAAGCGCGGTCTCGGCGCCTTCTCGGCCGCCGAGGCCAAGCGGCGCGGCGTGCCGTGGCTCGACCTGGCGCGGGACGCGAAGACGAAGGCGGCCCTGGCCGCGCTCGTGGACGACTTCGCCGCTCGGGCCTGGATCCCGCCCCCTCTCAAGCCGCTCGTGACGGCGGATGAGGCGCAGACCCGGTGGACCGCGCTCAAGAGTTTCTACGCCAAGCGTGGACACTTCCTGGTCACTGGCGGCTCCTATTCGCTCGAGAAATGGTCCGAGCGCGAGATCATCCTCACGGTGTTCCGCGACTTCACCAACCCGAACGGGGTCGGCACGTACGATCGCTTTGCGATCCCGCGCAGGGCGTACGTCGCCCGGCTGACCGCGCGTGGCGATCGGCTGGAGGTGTCGGCTGAGGTCGAGCGAGTCGAGAAATTCTTGCGCGAGTATCGCATCGTGAGGGAGCCACTGGGCAAACCGGCCTCCGACGAGGACCGTGGGGACGTACCCGTCTGCCGCTACGTCATCGTCGGCGCCGACGGCGCGCTGGCCGACGCCGGTCAGGCGCGCGACCTCGAGGGTGCGCGAATCGTGGTCAACCTCAAGGGCAGGCTCAAACCGGGCGCGTACACTGCCCTGGTGGCCCTCGCCCTGGGTAATAACTGGGTCAACTCCGAGGTGGCCGTGGCGCAGTTTCGGGTTGAAGCCGTGCCCTGAGTTGAGGCATCGTATCGGGCCATGGACACGCTCCTGATCCACATCCTCAACGCGCTCCTGTACGCGTCCGTCCTCTTCCTCATCGCCGGCGGACTCAGCCTCATCTACGGCGTCATGCGGATCGTCAACCTCGCCCACGGCAACCTCTACGCTTTCGGGGCCTATGTGGCGGCCTGGGCGGTGGGGGGGCTGGTGGGCGGCGCGATCCCGACGGCCTTGCTCTATCTGGTGCTGGCCACAGGCGCCGTGGCGTCGGCCGCGCTGGGCGCGATCCTCGAGCCAACCCTGCTGCGGCCGCTCTACAAGCGGACCGAGGAGTACCAGCTGCTCATCACCTTCGGGCTCCTGTCGATCCTCGAGGACCTCCTGCGCCTGATCTGGGGGCCGTACCCGCTGTCCGTCAGCTCGCTGTACGAGGGCATGGGGAGCCTCACGATCGGTGAGTCGATCTATCCGACTTACAACCTGGCCGTAATCGTGGTCGGTGGGCTCGCGGCGGCGGGCCTCTGGGCCTTCGTTTATCGCACCCAGTTTGGCGTCGTGCTGCGCGCCACGTCGCAGAACATGCGCATGGCCCAGGCCCTGGGAGTCAACGTCAACCGCGTCTACGTCGAGGCCTTCACGCTGGGCTGCTTCATGGCCGGCCTGGGCGGCGCGATCATCGTGCCGCAGCAAGGCGCCGTGCTCGGCATGGGCGTGGACGCGCTCATCCTGGCCTTCGTCGTCGTGGTCATCGGCGGGCTCGGGAGCCTCGAGGGCGCCCTGATCGGCGCGCTGATGGTGGGCGTGGTCAGGGAGCTCGGCATCACGTTCTTCCCGGAGGTCGAGCTGGCGGTGCTCTATCTCATGGCGGCCGTCGTCCTCCTCGTCCGGCCCGCCGGGCTGTTCGGACGCACATGACCCCGCTCGTCGCGTCGCCCAAGCGCCTGCTGGCCTTCGGGGTCCCGCTCATCGTCTTCCTGATCGTGCTGCCGTACCTGGTCGAGCCCTACCAGACCGTGCTGCTCTCCTACGGCCTCATCTTCGCCATCGCGGCGCTCGGCTTCAACCTGCTGCTGGGCTACACGGGTCTGCTCTCCTTCGGTCACTCGGCCTACTTCGGTACCGGCGCCTACGCCGTCGCATTCGTGGTGAAGTACCTCCACATCCAGTCGATGGAAGGGTTCATCCTGAGCGGCATTCTCGCCTCGGCGCTGGTCGCGGCGATCTTCGGCTTCATGTGCGTGCGCTACACCCGGATCTTCTTCGGCATCCTGACTCTGGCCCTCTCCCAGGTTCTGTGGAGCCTGGCCTTCAAGTTCTTCTGGGTCACCGGCGGGACGGATGGCCTCCGCGTCCCCACACCGACCCTGCTCGGCGGCGCCGTCAGCATGGCGGTGGGTGGAGCCACGGACAAGCTCGGCTTCCTTTCGCGCCGTTACTACTATTACGTGCTCGCCGTCTTCTGCCTCTGCGTCGGCGTGATGTGGCTGATCGTGCACTCGCCCTTCGGCAAGGCGCTCCAGGCCATCCGCGACAACGAAACCCGCGCGGAATTTGTCGGGGTGCAGGTCTGGCACTACCGCTGGGTGGCCTTCCTGATCTCGGGCGTGTTCACCGGGCTGGCCGGGGCGCTCTGGGTGCCGCTCAACGGGCTCACCACGCCGGACATTCTCGTGTGGACCTTCTCCGGCAAGATCGTGTTCTTCACGGTGCTCGGCGGCTTCCAGACCTTCGTCGGGCCGATCGTCGGGGCGATCGTCTACAACTATCTGGAGACCTTCGCCGTCGGCTATACCGTGTACTGGCAGATGTTCCTCGGCGTGGTGCTGGTTGTGCTGGTGCTGGCCCTGCCGGGCGGCATCGTCGGCACGGCGAAGCGGCTGTGGCTCAAGGGGAGGGCGAGCGCGTGAGCGCCCTGCTGACGACAACGCAGCTCACCAAGTACTTCGGCGAGACGCACGCCGTGGACGGCGTGAACTTCACCGTGACGGAGGGAGAGGTGCTGGCCCTCATCGGCTCCAACGGGGCAGGGAAGACCACGCTGATCAACCTGATCAGCGGGCTCATTCCCGTGGACCTTGGCACCATCGTGTTCCAGGGGGCGGACATCACGCGCGAGTCCATCCACAAGAAGATCGCCCGAGGCATCGCCCGGAGCTTCCAGCTCGTCAACCTCTTCGACTATCTCAGCACGCTCGACAACCTCGCGCTGGCTATCTTCTCGCGGGACGGCAAGACGCGGAAGCTGTTCTCGCTGTCGGACGCGGACCGAGCCGTCCGGGACGAGGCCGTGGCGGTGCTCGAGCAGTTCGGCTTGGCGAGCAAGGCGGGGATGGTAGCGGGCGGGCTCAGCCAGGGCGAGCGCAAGCTGCTGGACGTCGCCGTGGCCTACGCGCTCCGCCCCAAGCTCCTCTTCCTCGACGAGCCCACCAGCGGTGTCAGCACCCGCGAGAAGGCGCCCATCATGGACATCATCACGCAGGTGGTGCGCGCGGGGGGGATCACGGCCGTCATCGTCGAGCACGACATGGACGTTGTCTTCAAGTACTGCCCGCGGATCGTCGCCATGCACCAGGGCACGATCCTGGCCGACGGCACCCCGGACGAGATCCGGAACAACGAGCAGGTCACCGCCAATCTCCTGGGCATCCAGCACCATGCTTGAGCTCGAGCGGATCAACACCTTCCGTGGGCCTGCCCACGTTCTCAACGGCGTCTCGCTGATGGTCCGGGATGCCGAGTCGGTGGTGCTGGTGGGGCGCAACGGCGCGGGCAAGACCACGACCATCGACAGCATCATGGGGCTGCTGCCGGTCCGGAGCGGCACGATCACCTTCAACGGACAGGACATCAGCCGGCTGCCCACGCACCAACGGGCGCTGGCCGGCATCGGCTACTCGCCGGAGGACGCCGGGATCTTCCCCGATCTGACCGTCGCCGAGAACTTCCTGATCAGCCAGTCGCTGGCCCGCATAGCCGGCAAGGCGGCGCCGACCGCAGGCGACAGCGGCATCGACGAGCGCGTGCTCACGCTGTTCCCCGAGGTACGCGCCTTCACGAAGCGACGCGGACTGCTCCTCTCAGGAGGCCAGAAGAAGATGGTGGCCATCGCCCGCGCCCTGACGCTCAGCCCCACCATCCTGCTGCTCGATGAACCTTTCGAAGGGCTGGCGCCCGTGGTAGTCACCCGATTCATCGAGGCCGTGACCCAGATCAAGGCCATGGGCGTCTCGCTCCTGATCGCCGAGTCGAACCTCATGACCGCTTCCCGCGTGGCCGACAGGCTGTACGCCATCGACCGGGGCGAGATCATCTTCGAAGGGCCGCCCCGCCGGGCCTTCGAGAACACGGAGGTCATGAAAACGCTGCGGGGCTGACGGGGATGGGTCGGGGTTGACAATGGCGCTCGGCGTCTATACACAGGAATTCTAGGGGCATTGCAATGATCGTGCGGCTCGTTCCCACTCCGACGCCGGCCCGCGCCGCCGCCATCCTGGGGGAAGTTTTTGCCGGCCTCCAGGGTCCACTCGTGTTCCGTCTCTGGGATGGCACGGAGGTGCCCCTGTCGGGGGACAAGGCGCTCTGCACCGTAGGTATCAAGTCTCCCGAGATCTTCCTCCACCTGATCCGCAACCCTTCCCCTTATCACTTCGCGCTGGCCTATGTCGAAGGTCGGATAGACCTCGACGGCGATCTCTTCTCCGCCATGCCCGTGGCGGATCAGCTCGAGGAGCTGAGGCTGCCGCTCCTCCAGAAGCTCCGCCTCCTTCTCTCCCTCTGGAAGAGCTAGGCATGGCCCTCGACGGCCACCAGGAGAGATGTGACGCCATCGTGGTGGGCGGGGGACCGGGAGGGAGCACGGCCGCGTGGCGGCTCGCGAGGGGGGGCCTCCGCCCGCTGGTCCTCGACGCGGCCGTCTTCCCGCGGGTGAAGATCTGCGCCGGATGGGTCACCCCCGAGGCGCTTCGCGACCTCGAGATCGACCCCGACAAGTACCCGCTGACGATCCAGCCGTTCGACCTCTGCGTCCTCGAGTTCGAGGGCACCCGCCACGAGACCGGCTGGCGGCGGCCCGCCAGCTACGGCATCATCCGCCGCGAGTTCGACCATTATCTCCTCGAGCGCGCCGCCGCGGCCGGAGCGGACGTGCGCTGGGGCATCCGCGTGACGGGCGTGGAGCAGCGCGCGGACACGGTCATCGTCGAGACGGACCGGGGCCGCTTCGAGGCGCCCGTGATCATCGGCGCGGGTGGTCACCGCTGTCCCGTGGCCAAGGCGCTGGGCCAAGTCTCCGTGCGCGAGGAAGTCGTGGCGGCGCAGGAGAGCGAGACCCGGCTGCCGCGTGATTGGGTGGCGCGCCTGGCACCTTTCCTCCGCGCGCCGGAGCTCTACGTGGAGCCTGACCTTCGCGGCTACGGCTGGTACTTCCCCAAGCAGGACTTCGTCAATATCGGCATTGGCTGCACGGGTGGCAGCGACGGCAGCCTCCCGCGCCGGCGCGAGGCGCTTGTCCAGGCGCTTCGAGCCTCTGGCCGGCTGCCCTCGGATCTGCCCATCGAGCCCTTCAAGGGGCATGCATACGTGGTGCGTCGCCAGGCGCCGCGCAGGCTCTCGGGCCCACGCTTTGTCCTCGTCGGAGATGCGGCCGGGCTCGCGCGCGATCTCTCAGGCGAGGGCATCGGGCCGGCCATTCGCAGCGGCATCCTGGCTGCGGAGGCGGCGGAGGCTTTCGTCCGCACGGGGCGTCCGCTGGACGCCTATGCGCAGCAGATCGTGGACCTCTATGGCCCCGGCGAGCCGCGCTGGCTCGAGCGCCAGCTCGGGCGGCTGCCAGAGCGCGTGGCCCGTGTGGCGGTGCGGCTCATCCTGGGCCTGGGCGCCGCGCGACGGCGCATCGTGTTCGACAGCATCTTCGGTATGCGGGAGGCGGCGTGATGCGATTCCACAACAAGCAGAGCGACGCGAAGGCGATAGCGCACCACTACGACCTCTCGAACGACTTCTACGCGCTCTTTCTCGACCCGCTCATGCTCTACACCTGCGCCTATTATCGCGAGCCGGACGGCAAGCTCGAGCGGGCGCAGCAGGACAAGGTCGACCTCGTGTGCAGGAAGCTCCGGCTCACGCCGGGGGAGACCATGCTCGACATCGGCTGCGGCTGGGGGGGCTTGAGCATCTGGGCGGCGCAGCACTACGGCGTCACGGCCCACGGCGTCACGCTCTCGCGCGCGCAGGCCGAGTGGGCGCAGGCGCGCATCAAGCGCGAAGGGCTCGAGGGGCGCTGCCTGGTCGAGTACCGGGACGTCCGCGACCTCCCGGAGGACGTCCACTACGACAAGATCGCGGCCATCGGCGTCATCGAGCACGTGGGGATCCCGAACTACGCAGCCTTCTTCGGCCGCGTGCGCGCCATGCTGCGAGACGGGGGGCTCTACCTGAACCACGGCATCCATCACGAGCTCCACTGGAAGCGCACCAGCCAGACCGATTTCCTCTACCAGCACGTCTTCCCCAACGGCGACCTCTCCGGCCTCACCCAGACCTTGACCGAGATGGAACGCGCGCAGTGGGAGATCGTGGACGTCGAGAACCTGCGGCTCCACTATGCGCGCACCTGCCGCCAGTGGGTGGAGCGGCTCGACAGTCGCGCCGAAGAAGCCCGCGCTCTCGTGGGCGATCGCACGTACCGCACGTGGCGACTCTACCTCGCGTGCTCGGCCATGGCCTTCGCTGGCGGCTCCATCGGGCTCTGGCAGGTGCTCCTGCGCAAGCAGTGGGACCGGACCATCGGCACGGCGCCGACGACCCGAGAAGACATCTATAGCTGATCCGTCCGATCGCCCGCCTTGCCTGGTGCTGGGCCAAGCTGGGAGCCAGACGAGGCCCGAGGGAGGCAGCAGCCCGAGGCGTACGTAGGTGTACGTTGAGGGTTGCTGCCGACCGAGAACGAAGTATGGCGAAGCAAATTGGAGGCATCATGACGAAGACTCGGCGCGGACTCGTGCGCGCCCTGGTGGCGCTCACGGCGCTGCTACTGGCCGGCACGCCCGCCCAGGCGGTAGAATACCGGCTGCTCGTCGCGAACATCTACGATCGGGCCTTGACCTCCTTCGTGAGCGTCAAGGAGCTCAGCGACGGGGCCTCGGGCCCCGGGCTCGACAAAATGGAGCGCTCGCTCGACGCCGGGGACATGGACCGCGGCGCCCGCATCCCGCAGCGGCCGCTCAACCGGGTGCCGGAGGGCATTGCTCGCGCCTGGGGCGGCGTCGCCATCCAGTCGGAGATCCTGCGCGGCGGCATCGACACCTCCGCCTGGGACGAGGTGCGCTGGCAGGGCAAGCCCGGCGAGCGCAGCATCTGGATCGTCAAGTCCACGGGCAGCTCGCGGCCGCAGCAGATCATCCGCGTGACGCTCAAGGGGACGGGGCCCATGCGGCTCTTCCAGCCGTACACGGTATCGGGGGCCGAGCGCGCCTCGGTCCTGCAGCTGCCGGTGCCGCTCATCGCCTTCCACGAATCGCGCGGCAATGTCTGGGATCAGTACGTCGCCAGGGGACTCGATCTCGGGCAGGGCATCGGCGGCGTCGTGGGCCTCGCCAACAATGTCCTCTTTCCCGACCTCATCTATCTCATCGTGGACCAGGGCGACCGGCCCACCACCTACAAGGCCGTGATCACGTGGCGCGATCGCAACGTGGACCGCGAGTCGCCGGGCAGCGGCTTCTTCCGGATCCGATTCAACCACTAGGCGTCGCGCCGCGACTCGGTCTCCGAGCGGCAGCGCTGGCTGCCGCCTTCCTGCTCTGGGCCACCGTAAGCGGCGCAGGCGGTTCGGCGCCCGCGCTGCCGGCCGGCGTGCCCGCCGTCGACAGGGCGCGGATCGAGAAGGTGCTGGCGACGGCCAGCCTGTCCACTCGCGTCGAGCTCGAGCCCTACAGTCTGCGGCTCGACGTCTTCAACTATCTCCTCGACCATCCGGACTTCGCGACCCAGGTGACGCGCGCGTTGAAGCTCGCCCGCTACCGGATCTGGCGGACGGCCGACGGCCTGAACCTCGATGACGGTTGGGGCGTCAAGGGGCTCATCACGCCGCTGTACGGGGACAATGGCCTCCGCGTGGTCTACGCGCAGGGACGGTATGAGCAAGCCGTCTTCCCCGACATCCGGGGACAGGTCGTGATCCTTTTCCACTACGTCGCCCGCCCGGATGCCAAGGGTCGTTCCGCGCTCGCCACCTCGATGGAGGTCTTCGCGCTGCTGGACAGCAAGGCGATCGCGAACCTCGCCGGCTCGTTCGCGCAGGCCAAGGCCAACACCGAGGGACGCCGAGTCCTCAAGGTCTTCTCGCGACTGTCCACGCATCTCGACCTTCGCGCCGACGAAGTCCTGGCCGATCTCCAGCAGCGCCCCGAGGTCTCACGCCAGGAGCTCGACGACCTCCGAAAGCTCCTCGGCCGCTAGCGGGCGACTGAGAAACAGCCTGCTCAGAAGTCGGGAGAGACGTGTCTGTCGAGGATGCGATCGTATTGGTGGCGACCCAGCGCCTTCGCGTAGCGGCGGGTTCGCTCCGGCATGTTGGTCTGTCCCGGCGGCGCGGGATCCAGGCCGAAGACCGTGCGCGAGAAGTTCAGCGGCCCCTGGACCGCCCAGATCGCATCGGCGTCGTCGGGCGGGAGGATCCGGACGGGATCGCCCACCGCCACCCAGCCGATCGGGACCACGCCATCCGGCGGCAGCACCGTCTTGATATGGATCACGCCGTTGATGCGCACCGTGCTGCGCGCGCCCACGCGCGCGCCATTGAAGATGGAGGCGCCCGTGGCGATGAAGACGCTGTCCTCGATGGTGCAGCCGGAGAGGTGCGTGTGCGGGCCGACCAGGATGTGGTCGCCGAGGGTGAGGGGGTGAACCTTCGTGCCCCGTAGGACGGCCTGCTCCATGACGATGCAGCGCGCGCCGATGGTCACGGGACCACTTTCGGCCGTGAGGACCGCCCCGAAGAGGATGCGGGACTCAGGGCCGATGGTGACGTCGCCGCAGACCGTCGCATTCGGTGCCACGTAGGCGCTGGGGTGGATGCGGGGACGCCGGCCGTCGTGCTCGAGGAGCATCGCCTGCCTTGCCGTGCTCAGCGCCTGAGCCAGGTCAGGAAATAGGGCAGGCTGATCACGACGAGGATGGCCACGGCCGTGACGACCAGGGTGGCCTGGAACCAGCCGGCCTGGAACACACGGTCTGATCCGCTGCTGGGCTCGATCTCCGGCGCCTTACGGAAGAGGGCGGCCAGCGCCACCACCAGACTCACCGAGAGCAGGACGATGCCGAGCGGCCGCGTCGCCCGGGGCAAGTCGGTCAGGTAGATGGGCAGGCGGGCCATGACGCTGCCCACCAGGATCAGCACCGACAGGAGCCACTGCTCGGTTCGCCACCAGATCACCCAGGCAAAGGTCGCCCACATCGCGAAGGCACTCACGTCCACCATCGGGCGCCAGGCGCCGCAGGCCGGCAGGGTCCCCCGGCACTTGACGACGACGACGGCGAACCATATCCAGATCCACGAGACGAAGGCCACGAGGAGAATGAAGGCGGCCAGGTTCATCCGGTTGCCGAACACCTCAAGCGCCAGATTCCACCAGGCGCGGGCGAGGAGCGCGATCGCCGCGGCCACCGCGATCCAGGCGAGCCCGCGCACCGGCATCTCGGCGTGGCCGAGCGCCGGCAGCTGCATGAGCCCGACCGCGGCGAAGAGAAAGATGCCGAGGAAGCCCACGAAGGACGCCATCCGATACGGTCGCACGCGATATGGCATTCGTCCGGCTCCTTTCAGCCCGCGGGCGCGCCGTGGCGGCCCGCACCGGCGGCAAACCGCGCAGCGCCGTGCAAGCTCTCGCCGGAATCCAGCGTCGCCCGCCCGAGCTCGAACTCCCGCTTGAGCGCGGCGGGCAGGTCCATCTCGAAGGTCTCGTAGACCGAGCGCCGATCGCTCCTGACGCAGTTCGGCGGGAATGCGGCGATCTCGGCCGCGAGCGCCTCGGCCGCCTCGCGTGCCCGCCCGGTGGGCACCACGCGATTGGCGAGGCCGATGGCGAGCGCTTCGGCCGCGCCGACCGGCCGGCCCGTGAGGATGAGGTCGAGGGCGCGGCTCATGCCGATCAGGCGAGCAAGCCTGATGGTCCCGCCGTCGACGAGCGGCACGCCCCAGCGACGGCAGAAGACCCCGAAGGTGGCCGTCTCCTCCATCACGCGCAGATCGCACCAGAGCGCCAGCTCGATCCCTCCCGCCACCGCGTAGCCGGCCACGGCGGCGATGACGGGCTTCGAGAGCAGCATGCGCGTCGGGCCCATGGGGCCATCGCCCGTCGGCTGAACCCGGCTACCCTCCTGGCCCCGGGCCTTCAGATCGGCGCCGGCGCAGAAGGTATCCCCCGCGCCCCACAGGACGCCGACCTGCGCCTCGGGGTCGGCCTCGAAGGCGCGAAAGGCCTCGGCCAGGGCTCGGGCGGTCGGGGCGTCCACGGCATTCTTCCGCTCGGGGCGATCCAGGATGACGGTGGTGACGCGACCCTGCTTCTCGACCCTGACCGTCATGAGGGAGCCCTCCTCGCGCTTCGTCAGCGAGCCCGGGACATGCCGGCCAGATAGGCCTCGAGCGCGGCCTCGGATGTGAACTCTGGCGTTGTATCCGGCACGCCCAGATAGTACACGGTCAGGGCCGGATGGTGCGCACGCCAATCTGCCTCGCTCGCATAGAAGTGGAGCTCGCGGCGCGGGTCATCCGCTCGACCTTCTCGCCGAGGTAGGTGCGGGAGACCCTCCCTGTCAGCCGACGACCCTGATCGTCGGCGTCTTGTGAGCCAGATCGTAGAAGGTCTGCTGCTTCACCCAGGCCACAGCCTCCTCGAGGTAGGAGAGGGCCTCCTTCTTGGCCTTGGGCCGGAGCTCCTTCGCCCAGGTCCGACTCATATCCGTCGAGCGGAAGACGGACCACGGACATCCCGGCTGCCACTTCTTCATGACATGCCCTGCCGCCACCAGGGCGTCCAGATCCACGTAGAGATCCTTCGAGAAGGGACCGGACTCGCGAAGCTCGAACTCGTAGAAGCCGGGGCCGATATGCTTCTCCCGCTTCTGGCTGACGAGGAAGAGGCTGCGCTGGAGCTGGACCGGGGAGAGTCCGGAGTCATCGTCCGCCGTGATGGCGAGGAGCAGCCAGTCTCTGCGATTCATGTGGGGCCTCTGTCACTCCCTGTGGCTGACGGCCGTGGCGCGACCCGCCTGAGGATCGGCCGAAAGAGGCTCTGCGTCAAATGGTTTGTCGAAAATGTCGGTTGACACCGGACCGCCGAGGCCCGATTCTCGCCCCAGCGAGTAGTCCGGAAGCCGGACTCAACCCAGAGCAGCGCGGAGGATCACGATGAGCGCACTCACTCGACGCGATGTGTTGAAACTCGGCGGCGCCGCCGCCGCGGCCGGCCTCGGCTTCCCGGCCGTGCTCCGGGCGCAGCCGAAGGAGATCCCGATGCTGGGCCTCTGGTCCTTCACCGGCGCCTTCTCCGACGTGGGCCCGGTCCTCGACCGCGGCATGAAGATGGCCCTCGAGGAGCGGGGGATGAAGATCCAGGGCAAGACCATCAAGTACATCACCCGCGACGACGAGACCAAGGCTGGCAGCGCCACGCGCCGGGCCGAGGAGGCCATCGACGCCGACGGCGTGAAATACATCATCGGCCCCTGGTCCTCAGGTGTCGCCCTGGCTGTCTCGGAGGTCGCGAAGCGGAAGAAGACCTTCCACTACTTCAGCGGCGGCACCGAGGACATCTCGGGGGCGCGCTGCCACCGCTACTCCTTCCAGTGGGCCGCGAGCCCCTACACGGCAGCCAAGACCGTGGTGGACACCTTCATGCAGGCCAACCCCAAGGCCAAGCGCTGGCACCTCCTGGTGGCCGACTACGCCTTCGGCTGGTCGGTGGAGAAATACATCAAGGAAGTGGGCAAGGCGCACGGGCTCGAGTTCGTGGGCGCCGACCGGCACCCGCTCGGCGAGCGCGAGTTCTCCAACTACGTGACCAAGGCGGCGGGCAACAAGCCCGACGTGGTGGCGATGATCAACTTCGGCCTCGACGCTGTCACCGGGGCGCGCGAGATCTTCAACTTCGGCCTCACGCCCAAGGTCCCGCTCATCCTGACGTGGTCCTCGGGCGTGGAGGAGCTGGTGCAGCTCAACCCGGAGATCCGCGAGAACATGTGGGTCGGCTCGAACTTCTACTACACCGCGGACACACCGGTGGCGCGCGAGTTCGTGAAGAACTACCAGGCCAAGTTCGGCGGCCCGCCCGGCTACGCGCCTGCCGCGGCCTACGGGATGACCCGGATGACGCTGCACGCCATGGACAAGGCCAAGTCCACCGAGGTGCCGGATGTCATCAAGGCCTGCGAGGGCCTCGAGGTGGACGACCTGGTCGGCCGCATGCGCGTGGACCCGAAGACCCACCAGACACTGCGCCCGTACTTCTTCATGCGCTGCAAGAAGAAGGACGCGATGAAGGGCCCCATGGACTTCGCCGACATCATCGCGACGGGCTCGACGCCGCTGCCGGCGGAGTACGCCGCCTGCAAGGATATAGGAGCGCTGTAACAGGCCGCTGAAAAGGGCCCATCTGCTTCGTTGGCGCCGTCGGCCGCACGCTCAACGTACAGAGAGTACGCCTCGCGTGCGGCCGTCGGGCGCCGCCTCGCATCTGGACCCTTTTGAGCGATCTGTAGGCCTCTCCGCCTCGTGAACATCGCCCTCCTCTTCAGCCAGATCCTCAACGGCCTCGCCACGGGCATGCTCTACGCGCTCATGGGGATAGGGCTCAGCATCATCACGGGCGTGCTCAATATCCCGAACTTCGCCCACGGCGCCCTCTTCGCGCTCGGCGCCTATTTCCTCTACACGGTGATCCAGGTGCTCGGCAACTTCTGGCTGGCGCTGGTGCTGGCCCCGCTGGGGGTGGGGCTGCTGGGCGTGCTGATCGAGTACGGGGGGATACGGCCGCTCTACAAGGCCGGCCACGACTACCAGCTCCTGCTCACCTTCGGCCTCTCGCTCATCGTGACCGAGGGCATCATCATCGTCTGGAGCCCGGTCGGCATGAGCCAGCTCCCGCCGCCGCTGCTGCGGGGCGGCGTCGATCTCGGCATCACCTTCTATCCGAAGTACCGCCTCTTCGTGATGGTGGCGGCCGCGCTCCTCGTGCTCGGGGCCTGGCTCTTCCTCGAGAAGACGCGTTACGGGGCCATCATGCGCGCGGGCATCGAGGACAAGGAGATGGTCTCCCTCCTCGGCATCGACATCCATCGACTCTTCACGGCCGCCTTCGCGCTGGGCTGCGTGCTCGCTGGCATCGCCGGCGCCCTGACCGCGCCGATCCGCGGGCTGAATGCGTGGATGGGCGTGGACATGCTCGGCATCGCCTTCGTCGTGGTCGCGCTCGCGGGACTCGGCAATCTCCTGGGCTCCATCGTGGCGGGCCTGCTCGTCGGCCTGGCCCAGAGCCTCGTGGCGCTGGTCTGGCCCGAGGCCTCGGTGGCCGTGATCTTCGCCGTCATGGCCGCCGTCCTCCTGGTGCGTCCCCAGGGGCTCTTCGGCATCCGATGAGCGGTAGCACCAAGGCGTGGCTGGCCATCCTGGTCGCGGTGGCGCTGCTCCCGGTCCTCGTGCGGCCCGCCATCGCCACCGAGATCTGGATCTTCGCGATCTTCGGGCTCGGCCTGAACCTGCTCATGGGCTACACGGGGCTGCTCTCCTTCGGCCAGGCCACCTTCTTCGGCTCGGCCGCCTACGTGGCCGGCTACCTGCTGAAGTACTACGGGGTCAGTGTCTTCCTCGCCCTCGGCGTCGGGATCCTGGTGGGCGCCGTCTCGGCGGCCGTCGTGGGCTACCTCTGCGTCCAGCGCTCGGGCCTCTACTTCATCATGCTGACCTTCGCGCTGAACCAGATGTTCTACTTCACCGCGTACCAGTGGACGACCGTGACCGGGGGCGAGGACGGCATGCCGGGCATCCCGCGTCCGAGCGTCCTCGGCCTCGACATCCACCCGCCGCTCGCCTACTATGCGGGCGTCGCCCTGCTCTTCCTCCTCTCGCTGTGGGTCATGAAGCGCATCGTCGAGTCGCCGCTCGGCAAGATCCTGCAGGCCATCCGCGAGAACGAGCTGCGCGCGGAAGCCCTGGGCTACGACGTCCCGCGCATGAAGCTCGCCGCCTTCGTGGTGGGCGGCGCCTTCTCGGGCCTGGCCGGGGTGCTCTACGCCATGCTCTTCGGCATCGTGCCGCTCGAGTCCATCGGGTTCGTGTTCTCCGGCAATGTCGTGTTCGCCACGCTCATCGGCGGCTCGGGCTCCCTCTACGGCCCCGTCATCGGCTCGTTCGTCTTCATCTGGCTGTCGGAATCAGTCAGCTCCATGTGGGCGCGCTGGCCGCTCCTCCTGGGCGTCGCCTTCGTGATCGTGGTGCTGTTCTTCCGGGGCGGGGTGGTCGAAGCGTGGGCGCGCTTCTGGGCGTGGCGCGCGGCGCACCGCGCGCCGGGCGGGGTACGGGCGGATGCCCCTCGTTAGGACCGAGCGCCTCACCAAGCTGTTCGGCGCCCTGACCGCGGTCAACGACGTCACGCTCGAGGTGGAGGAGGGCTCGCTGCACTCGGTCATCGGGCCCAACGGCGCCGGCAAGACCACGTTCTTCAACCTGCTGACGGGACAGCACACGCCCACCTCGGGCCGGATCGTCTTCGACGGGCGCGACATCGCCGGAACGCCGCCCCACGGCATCGCCCACCTGGGCATCGCGCGATCGTTCCAGCGCACGAGCATCTTCCCCACGCTCTCCATCCTGGACAATGTCTGGCTCGCGACGTTCGCCCGCCAGGACTCCTGGCGGGGGCTGGCATGGCGCCGCGCCGATCGCTATCCCGAGCTGACCCGTCGGGCGCTCGAGGTGCTGGGGGAGGTGGGGCTTGGCGAGAAGGCGAGCCTGCCGGCCCGTGAGATCTCCCACGGCGAGCAGCGGCAGCTCGAGCTGGCGATCGCACTGGCGGCGGCGCCTCGCCTCCTCCTGCTGGACGAGCCCGCGGCCGGCCTCTCACCGGACGAGACGCAGAAGATGGTGCTGCTGGTGCGCAAGCTCAAGGGGCGTTATACCATCCTGCTCATCGAGCACAAGATCGATGTCGTGATGACCATGTCCGACCGGATCTCGGTCATGCATTTCGGCAGCGTGATCGCCGAAGGCAGCCCGGGGGAGATCCAGCGGAATGCCGAGGTCCGCCGGGCCTACCTGGGCGGCATCGTGGCGCCATGATCCTCGAGATCAGGGGCATCGACACCTACTACGGCCTCGGCCACATCCTGCACGGGCTCTCGCTCGGGGTGGGCGAAGGCGAGGTGGTGGCCCTTCTCGGGCGGAACGGCGCGGGCAAGACCACGACGCTCCGCTCCATCACCGGCCTCACGCCGCCCCGGAGCGGCGAGATCACGTACAAGGGCGCCGGCATCGCCGGCCTCCCCGCCCACAAGATCTCCCAGCTCGGTATCGCGCTGGTGCCCGAGACGCGGGGGATCTTCTCCTACCTCACGGCGCGAGAGAACCTGGACATCGCCCGCCGGCCGGGCTCGCGGTGGCCGATGGAGAGCATGCTCGAGCGCTTCCCGAAGCTGCGCGAGGTGCTGGACCGCAAGGGGCGCTTCCTCTCGGGCGGTGAGCAGCAGATGCTGGCCATCGCCCGCGCCCTGCTGACGGGGCCGGAGCTGCTTCTCTTGGACGAGCCTTCCCAGGGCCTGGCGCCGCTGGTGGTGGAGGCCGTCATGGGCACCGTGCGCGAGCTCAAGCGCGAGCACGTCAGCATGCTGCTGGTCGAGCAGAACGCCGAGATGGCGCTCGGGCTCGCCGACCGCGTCTACGTCATCGACCACGGGACCATCGTGTTCGAGGGCACCCCGGCCGCGCTCCGCGCCGATGCGCAGATCACGACGACCTACCTGGGCGTCGGCGGCTGACCGGGATCCCCCGTCGCGGCTCCGTCCGACGGGGCCCCTCCAAGTAGGCGCCGCACAATCATCCGAACCGAATAGCAATTCCTGCCCTCCGTCTGACAATCCTCGGCGTCAACCGGCACGGCGTGCGCCAGCAACCTGCTGATCCCATTCCGTTAATGGCGTGGCTCGCCTCTTGCTACCTCATGTGAGTGTTGGGAGAGGAGGCCCTGGCCCGCAGGCCGGCGCCGGCCGCTCCTGTGCCGCATACGCCTTTGAATGGGGACTCCTAGCTCATGAAGGTGCGCCTGCTGTCGCTGCCCTACGCTCGAGAGACCGGCGGTCTCTGGGGATTCCAATTCCTCGGCGTCCGCTTCACGCTCTGGCGCGAAGCCTGCGGCCTGTCCCTGTTCATCTTTCGATAGGAATCTCTGGCATGCCCGCTCTGCTCCGCGCGTGAGCGTCTTCCGTCTCTGAGTCTCGGCGCCGTTCTGGCGCTGGGGTGCGCTTTGTGTTACACACCCAGGACAAGCGATGGACATCCTCGCGCTCCAGGCCGCGAAGCACCCCGACAAGCCCGCGCTCATCCAGGACGAGCGACTCTGGACCTGGGGCGACTACGTCGCCTGCCGCAATCGCGTGGCCCACGGCCTGCTCGATCTCGGCATCACGCCCGGCCAGCACGTCATCATCTACACGCAGAACTCGATCGAGCACATGCTGGCGGCCGCGGCGGCCCGCGCCGTCGGCGCCATCCCGGCGCCCATGAACCACCGGCTGGTGGCCGAGGAGGTCGCGTACATCCTCGACCACTCGGACGCGACGGCCGTCTTCGTGGGCGACCCGTTCATCCCGATCGTGGAGGCCGTCCGGGCCGGAGCCTCCAAGGTCCGTCACTGGATCCTGGTGGGCGCCGAGCGGCGGCCCTGGGCGCGGCATCTCGACGATCTCCTCGCGGCCGGCAGCCCTGAGCCCGTCGCGGTGGAGGCCGGGGCGGCATCCCTCTCGTCCATCATCTATACCGGCGGCACGACGGGGAAGCCCAAGGGCGCGCTCCGCCGATCGCTCGACGTGCAGGCCCTGCTCGGCACGCTGGCCGCCATGGACTTGACCGATCCCAACCACATCCACCTGGTGGCCGGGCCCATGTACCACTCCGCGCCCGGCGGCTTCGCGGCCTACGCCCACCTGGTCGGCGCGACGGTGATCGTCATGGGCAAGTTCGAGCCCGAGCAGGCCCTGGGCCTCACCGAGCGCCACCGCTGCAGCAGCACCTTCATGGCGCCGACGCTCCTGCAGCGGATCGTCGACCTGCCTGCATCCGTCCGTGGCTGCTACGACGTATCCTCGATGAGGGCCATCATCATGGCGGCGGCGCCCTGTCCCACGCGCGTCAAGGAGGCGGTCCTCGCGTACTTCGGGTCTGTCCTCTACGAGTTCTACGGCTCGAGCGAGCTCGGGGTGAACACGATCCTGCTGCCGGACGAGGTCCTCACGAAGCCCGGCTCGTGCGGCCGCGCCGCGCCCGGGCGGGAGCTGGCGCTGCTCGACGACGACGGCCGCCCCGTGCCGGTGGGCGAGCCCGGGGAGCTGTATGTCCGGCGATTCCCCGGCATGCTCGACGAGTACTACAAGGACCCGGCGGCGACCGAGGCCATGCGGCGAGGGGAGTGGTGCTCGGTGGGTGACGTCGCGTACGTGGACGCGGACGGCTTCTACTACATCTGCGACCGCAAGCGCGACATGATCATCTCCGCGGGCGTGAACATCTATCCGGCAGAAGTGGAGGACGCACTGCACCGCCTCCCGGGCATCCAGGACGTGGCGGTCTTCGGCGTGCCCGATGACGACTGGGGCGAGCGCGTGCATGCCGCCGTCCAGCTCCAGTCCGGCGCCCAGCTCACGGCCGAGGCCATCACGACCTTCGCCCGCCAGCACCTGGCCGACTACAAGGTCCCGCGCGAGGTCTCCTTCCACGCCGACTTCCCGCGCGACGCCGCGGGCAAGCTCCTCAAGCGCGTCCTGCGCGAGCCCCACTGGACCGGCCGCGCGGCCCGGATCTGAGCGTGCGCCTGCCCGCCGCCTCGCTGACCGTGAAGATCACGGTCCTGATCGTCATCGTGCTCATCGTTGGCTTCGGCGTCTCGACCATCCTGACCATCCAGCGCGAGGCCGACCTCCTGGTCGAGCAGAACAAGATGGCCGCCCGGCGGCTGACGATGACGCTAATCGCCAGCATCGAGAGCGCCATGCTCCAGGAGCGTCCCGACATCACGCGCGGGCTCATCCAGGAGATGCAGAGCACGACGCCGGTCGAGGGGCTCACGATCTACCGGCGCAACGGCGTCGAGGCCTTCACCGACCTCGAGACCCTCAAGGCGGTCTCCAAGGAGGCCGAGCTGCCCAAGGGCGTGGTGGCCAGCATCGAGAAGATGGCGCGTCCCGCGGGCGCGATCATGACGGACCCGCTCTTCCAGCGCGCCGTCGACACGCTTCAGACGCAGGAGTCGCTCGAGACGAAAAACGGCGTCACGCTCTTCACGCTCCACCAGCCGATCGCGAACCAGCAGCGCTGCCAGGGCTGCCACGGCAGCGACCACAAGGTGCGCGCGGTGGTGCGCGTGGCCACCTCCATGGAGCCCGTGCTGCGGGCGGTGCACGCGCAGCGCAACCGCCAGATCATGGTCGGCATCATTACCATCATCGCGGCGGGCGCGGCACTGGCGATCGTGATGCGCTCCGTGGTGATCCGGCCCATCCAGCATCTCGCCCAGGCGGCCCGGCGCATCGGCGAGGGCGACTTCCAGGTGCGCGTGCCGGCGGACTCGGGCGACGAGATGGCCCAGCTCGGCGGGGCGCTCAACGACATGACGGGGCGCCTGGCCACGGCCAAGCAGGAGCTGGAGGCGCGCAATGCCGAGCTGGCCACCACGCTCGAGGACCTGCAGGCCTCGCGCCAGCGCCTGGAGGTCCTCGAGCAGCTCAAGGGGGAGCTGTCGAAGTTCGTCCCCGACGCCGTCAAGGAGCTGCTCGAGCGCGATCCCACCGCGACGCAGCTCCAGAAGCGCCAGGAGGAGGTCTCCGTCCTCTTCCTGGACATCGCCGGCTACACGCGCCTGTCGGAGCAGCTCGAGGGCAAGCGGCTGAACCAGCTCGTGCAGACCTACTTCTCGGCCTTCCTCGAGATCATCCGCGCGCATCACGGTGACATCAACGAGACGGCGGGCGACGGCCTGATGGTGATCTTCCAGGGGCAGAGCCGAAGCGAGCCCGGCCGCGCCATCGACCACGCCATGAACGCCGCGCGCGCCGCGCTGGCCATCCGGCAGCGGACGGCCGAGCTCAACGAGGAGCACGCCGGGGTCTTCCCGTCGATCGCGCTGCACATGGGCATCAATACGGGCGAGGCGCTCGTGGGCGCCACCAAGATCGGCGGCGCGGGCTCCCAGCGCTGGACCTTCACGGCGACGGGCCCGACCACCAACCTGGCGGCGCGCTTCGCGGGCTCGGCCGAGGGCGGCGAGATCGTGGTGGGCCCGGTGACGGCCGAGCGCATCCGCGTGGCCTTCGTGCTCGAGAACCTGGGCGAGAAGAGCTTCAAGAACGTCTCGCAGCCGATTCCTGTCTACCGCGTGATTCCCCCCGGCGTCTACGACAAGATCGCGTGATGCGCGCGCGGCGGGGTTCGGCAGCGAGCTCGACGCGCTGCCGGGCTCGGTCTGTCGGTATCACAGCCCCGGTGGGGCGCTGAGGCCATGGACTCGCGCGCGCCCTATCGCCCGTGGCGCCCGCAGCGCGCGCGCCCCTTCCTGGGCCCGGCGGGTGGTCCGTACCTGCGCGCGCTCGAGATCTTCGCGCTCCTCCACTGGTGCTATGCGGTCTACACCGCCACCATCCTCTTTCCCGCGGCGCTCTGGGATCTGATCATGCCCACGCTGGTCGTGGCCGCGCTCTGGAGCCCGGGCCCCGGCGGCCTGGCCTTTCTCATCACCGCGTGCATCCTGCGCGGGCTACGCGCGCTCTGGATCACCTGGGGCCTGCGCTCGCTCTTGCTGGCGGACCGCGAGCAGCTCCGCTACCGCGCGCTGCCGATCCTCTGCTTCCTGGCCGCCGCTGTCCTCTTCTACACGGCCCTCTTCCTCTGGCGCCGCCGCCATCTCTTCCTGCCCTATGCTCCGCGTGCCCTCCTGTGGCGCGTGGCCGTCGGCATCGTCCTTGCGGTCGTGACCATGAAGGTCGCCTGGGTCGGCCCGCTGCTGCGCCTGGCAGCGTACGGCGAGCTGAGGTAGCGACATCGATCTGTATCGAACATTCTACGTTGACGCCTGACGCTCGAGGTACTAGCTTGCGCGCATGACGTGCAAGAGGCGGCGCAGATCAGGACGTCCGAGCCCCACATCAGATCCGATCCGGCCCGTGCCTCCGTGTTCCTTCATGGTGAAGTTCCGCAGGAGGAGATGCAATCCACTCGCGACGAATCCTGCCCGGAGGCCTGGCGCGAGCGCGGGTGTGTCCCGCGCGCCACGCGCTCCGAGGAGATGTAGGTAGCCATGGCTCTCGAATCGCGGAGACGCGGAGTGGGGGTCGACCCGCACGCGGCGGAGTTTCCAAAGAACACCGGTGAGGCCAATAGCGCAGATCCTGGTCGGCGCGAGCTACTGGTTGGGCTAACCGCGGCACTGGCTTTTCCAGGCTGCGCGCGATTGGGCTCCGGAGACACGAGGGGGACGTCAGTGGCAGGTCTCGATCTTGTGCGTCGGATACAGTTTGACGCGCCGAACTACGCTCATCGCCTCGCTTGGAGTCACGACGGCCAACGGGTCGCACTGGGCGGCCTCTTGGACAAACGGTTGAGCGTATGGGACGTGAGAACGGGCGCCCGGTTCCCTGCTCCGGGGGACCAGATTGGAGGGACGCATGCTCTGGCCTACAGCCCGGATGGCCGCTATCTCGCGGTGGCCCGCGCCCCAATCGCGGCTGCTGGCGGCGGGCAGCGCCGGTACACCGTCAGTCTCTGGGATGCGCGGACAGGTGTCCTGGTTCGGAATCTAGTCGAGACCGATCCTGCTGAGATCTCTGAGATCGAAGCGCGGTCCATTGCTTTCAGCGCAGACAGTCGATATCTCGCGGTCGTGTACGGAGCCCAGGTCGCAGTCTACTTACTCGATTCACAGGGCGAAGCTCGGCGGCAGTCGACAGTTGAAATGAGGGCATTGACGTGCGCCTTCAGACCCGACAATGCCACGCTTGCCTGTCTTCAGATGGGAGGGTCTGCACAGACAGCGCTGCTCAGGATCTCTGACGGTAAGATCTTGGACTCTTTTGGGGGCTTGGCTCTCGCCCAGGCGTGGAGTCTGGACGGGAAGTTACTTGCTCTGGCGCGCGAGGGAGGGGTGGCGCTACTTGATGTCGTCAACCGAAATGTTGAAAGAACACTGTCGGTCGACGAAAGGGTGGCGTATGTGACTCTGTCCTTCTCAGCCGATAGGCGCTGGCTGGCCGGGATGGCTTCTCAACGCTTGGACCTCTGGAACACGCAGACATGGACACGGACGGGAACGCTCTTGGCTCGGACCGATCATGGGCAACTCTTTCAGGACGGTGCATACAGTCCCCAAATGGCACTGGTGGGTCTGACCGGAGGCAACCAAACGACGATCTGGAAAGCACGGAACAGTTGACTCCATCTGACATCGTTGGAGGTTCGCGATGACTCGGCAAGAAACGATGGCGCTCCTGAGTGCTTATGCGTACAACGCAGACAACCTGCCGCCAGGAGCGCTTCCTCCCGGGATCCTGCGTGTGATTCTGTCCGACCAGATCAAAGATCTGGCGGCTGGTGTCGGGCTCAAGGTGGAGTTGTTCCAGAATGTGTCAAGCGGGGAGACGTACTTGTTGTACTCAGGAACGAGACTTACGAACCTTCAGAGTATGGTCACGGCCGTCAAGACGGGCCTTGGACTAGCGCCCCTCGAACAGCTCGAGAGAGCGAATACGATCCTCGGGCTAGTGAATGCCGAATTCGGCCCTGTCATCACTGGTGGCCACTCAGAGGGAGGATTGATCGCAACGCTTCAGAATGCACAAGGACCGAGTGGGGTCCTGGAAACGTACGCCATCAGTTCGCCGGGCGGACGGCCGTTCTTGGACGCCCTGACCATCGACCAGAATGATCCGGCATATCTGGCGAGGCTGGACACCATCCATTCCGTCTTTGACCCCCGAGATCAGATCGCACGGTATTACGACGACTTTACCGGGAACAATGTCATTGGCAACAGCCACATCGGCCAGATCAACCTCATCAACACGGATTTCGATTTCAATCCCGTGCCGCACGAGGCCCTCCTGCTCCCCATTACGTGGCCGGCGGCGATCTACAGCGTCGCGAATTACCATCTGATCGAGTCGACGCTGCAGACGATGGGCCTGTCGCTGCATCCGTCGTACAAGGCCGACGACATGGCCCCCGCAGCAGTATTCTTGCTGGGAAATGGATTGACGCCAGAGATGGGGGGTCTCTCGAGCGTGGACATGACCGACGTGCCCCCGGACGCCGCATTGACGATCATGATGAATCCGGATGGCTCCCCGGCCGCAGTTGGGCTCTGGGATGGCGGAGCAGGTCTACCCGGAGCCCTCGACGAAGGAACGACCACCATCCTCGGGCCACACGGGGAGAACGCTGGAACGCTCGACAACGAATCGATTGAGGAAATGCAAGGCGAGAGCGGGGGCGGAACTGGCATCGTCCTGGAGACGAGCGCGGGGCCGGATGTCAGAGCGGCTCATCTCCTGCCTGACTTCTCGGGGTCACTTGAGCTGCTAGGTGGGACGACAGATAACTTCTCCGCCGGGGCGCATCTTCAGATCGGTGGGGCCGGCCCTGATCAGTTGTCAGGCGTTGCCGGCACCGACGTCATGATCGGCGGGGCTGGGGATGATAGCCTCTTCGGTAACGGCGGTGCCGACCATCTCTATGGCGGTGCGGGGAACGACACGATCATCGGCGGAGCGGGCGACGATCTTCTCGCCGGTGGTGCGGGGAACGACAGACTCGAAGGCGATACTGGCGACGATACCCTGACCGGCGGGCTGGGCGACGAGGTCATGCAGGGAGGAAGCGGGAGCGACACCTACATCATAGATGGCCTTGGCAACGACTACATCTGGGACCATGACCCAACCTCGAACGCCGCGGAGGTCGACAGGATCACGTTCGGTCAGTCGATCACTCCCGGTCAGGTGGAGGTGTTTGGAGGCGGAGAAAGTTCGGGCAACGATCTTCTGTTCCGTGTGACCGGCGCCGGCACGGTCTGGGTCGAGGATGCCCTGGGTGGTTGGGACGGTGACTGGAACTCCGTGATCGAGCTGGTCGAGTTCGGCGATGGGACCGTGTGGACGCTGTCCGACCTCGTGGATCGGATGAAGCCGCTGGATCCCGGTGACTTGGTCCTGGATACCGTTCCAGAGCTGCCGGGTGAGGGGTCGGCCTCCGGTGTTGTCCCTGTCCCACTTCTATGGACGGAGGCGGGGCTCAGCGGGATTTCTGGTCTCTTCGGCGCCGCGGAGGCGATCATCTCGCCGATCGTGCTGGACCTGGACAGGGACGGGGTGAAGACCGCGGCGGCCGTGGACGGTGCGCCCTTCGACCACGACGGCAACGGGTTCCGTGAGCGAAGCGGGTGGGTGGGACCGGACGACGGACTCTTGGCGTGGGACCGCAACGGCAACGGCACGATCGACGATGGATCGGAGTTGTTCGGAAACCGGACGCTGCTCCGAGGCGGCGGGTTGGCCGCCAATGGCTTTGCCGCGCTGGCCTCGTGGGACGGCAATGTCGACGGCAAGATCGACGCCAGCGATGCCCTGTGGCCGAACCTCCGGATGTGGCAGGACCGCGACAGCGATGGGGTGAGCACTCCGGACGAGCTCGAGCTCCTGAATGGTCTCGGCATCATCGCCATCAACACGTCCTACGCCAATTCCACCGCTGTGGATCCGGAGGGCAACGCTCACAGGCAAATCGGCAGCTTCGCCCGGAACGACGGCAGCACCGGGGCCGCGGATGACGTCTGGTTCCAGGTGGACAAGGTCCACACCATCGCGCCCGAGAAGCTTGCTGTTCCCTCCGATATCGCGGCCCTGCCGACGCTGCCGGGCTACGGGACCGTCTGCAGCCTGCGCCAGGCCATGGTGCGGGACACGAGCGGAGCGCTCAAGGGCTTGGTTCAGACCTTCAGCACCGAGGCGGATCCCGTCCGGCGCTCGGAGCTCATGGACCAGATCCTCTACAGGTGGACGGGGAGCGACGGCATTGAACCCACCAGCCGGGGTCCCCAGATGGATGCCCGTCAGGTGGCCGTGATCGAGGCCTTCATGGGGCAGGGCTACGTCGGGTACGGAGGGGTCACTGATCCCCACCACACCTCGGCCCCGCTGCTCCTTGAGGCGTACCGGCAGCTCCGGGAAATCAACTATGCCTCCCTCATGGCGCAGACTCATCTGGCCGGCATCTATGAGCAGATCCGATATACCTGGGACCACGTTGAAGGATTCAAAGGGGACCTCAGCGCCGCAGCGGCCGAGATCCAGGCCCGGCTCGCGGCCGATCCTGCCGCCGGCCAGGCGGACTTGAGCGAGTTCGTGCGGTCACTGCGGGCATTTCACGCCGAGGACCGAGTCGATTACTGGTTGTTTCGCGACATGTTCGTGACGCAGGACCCGTCACTCGGCTGGGCGATCGACTCCGTCGGGCGCAACACGGTCATCGGAACCTCCGGGGTTGATGTCTTCACCGGCACCGCCGGCGAGGACGCAATCCGCGGTGGCGCCGGAGATGACTGGCTGTCCGCGGGCGGGGGCGACGACGTCCTCTATGGAGACGATGGCAACGACAATGCGCGGGGCTACGACGGCGACGATGTGCTGGTCGGAGGCGCGGGCAACGATCAGCTGTTCGGCGGCAACGGCGCCGACCGGCTCGAGGGCGGTGATGGAGCCGACCTGATGTCAGGTGACGCCGGAAACGATACGCTGATCGGAGGGGCAGGCAACGATCAGGTGAGCGGCGCCGCCGGCGACGATGTCGTCAATGGCGGAGCCGGGGACGATGTGCTGGCTGGAGGGGACGGCGACGACGTCCTCGACGGCGGGCCAGGGTCCGACAGCATGCAGGGCAATCTCGGGAGCGACGTCTTCGTTTTCGCCCGTGGCGGCGGGCAGGACACTATCCAGGAAAATGGGGATGTCACCGGCGCGACGGACGTGATCCGCTTCTCTCCCGGTGTCGCCCCCGATGACGTCAGGCTCGAGCGGAACGCCGATCACCTCGTGATCACGATCAACGGGACCACCGACCAGCTGACGGTGTACTACGCGTTCGGCCAGTTCAGCCGCGGCAACGAGATCGAGGCGCTCGAGTTCGCGGACGGCACCGTGTGGGACCTTGCCCACATCAAGGACATGCTTATCCAGGGCACGGCCGGGCCGGACATGCTCGTCGGCTATGACTCGCCCGACAGTATCAGTGGGCTTGCCGGTGACGACAATGTCGCGGGCCGCGGTGGGGACGACGCGCTCGACGGGGGGGCAGGAGCGGACCGGCTGGATGGCGAAGCCGGGAACGACACGCTCCTCGCTGGCACCGGGAACGATCGGCTCTTTGGCGGTCCCGGCAACGACACCCTTCGCGGCGGCGACGGGGACGACTACCTCAACGGCTCCACGGGAGCGGACGTGCTCGACGGCGGGCCGGGCGACGACTCGACGGAGGGCGGCCCAGGGCCCGACGTCTACCTGTTTGGCCTCGGCAGCGGGCAGGATACGATCCAGGACTCCGACGCCACCGCGGGGGTGGTAGACGTCATCCAGATTGGCCCCGGTGTCGCTCCAGCAGACGTGATGGCCACGCGAAATGGCGACCATCTCGTCCTCTCCATCATCGGGACGACGGACCAGTTGATGGTCTATTACCAGTTCTGGCCGTACAGCTCGGACAACCTCGTCGAGGAAGTGCGCTTCGCGGACGGGACCGTCTGGAATGCGGCGACAATCCAGCAGCTGGTCCTCACGGGCACGGGCGGGCCTGACACGCTCATCGGCTTTGCCACGGACGACGGCCTCCGTGGACTGAATGGCAACGATACCCTCTATGGCCGCGCTGGCAATGATCGGCTGGACGGCGGGGCGGGAGCGGACATCATGGCCGGGGGCGTCGGGGATGACAGTTACGTGGTGGACGACCCGGGGGACACGATCATCGAGAACCTGAACGAGGGGACGGACACGATCCAGAGCAGCGTGAGCTATACGCTCTCAGCGAATGTGGAAAACCTGATCCTGACTGGTATGGCGGCCATCAACGGCACGGGCAACGCGCTCGCCAATACGCTCACGGGCAACGACGGAGCCAACACGCTCGACGGCGGACCGGGCAACGATGCGCTGGTCGGAGGTGCCGGGAGCGACACCTACGTCTTCAATCCCGGGTGGGAGCAGGACACGATCTCCGAAAACGACAATACCTGGGGAAACACGGACACGGTAGTCTTCGGCGGGCCGGTGCGCCCGATCGATCTCGTGCTGAGCCAGACGGGCAACAATCTGGCAATCGCGCTCCACGGTTCCACCGACAACGCCACGGTCCAGGCCTGGTATAGCGGCAACGCCTTCCAGGCGGAGGTTATCCAGACGGGAGACGGCAGCAGGCTGTTGAGCGGCAAGGTCGATCTGCTGATCCAGGCGATGGCAAACTATACCTCCTCGACAGGCCTGACCTGGGACCAGGCCATTGACGAGCATCGCCAGGATGTTCAAGTCCTTCTGGCGGGTCACTGGCAGCCTCCGTCCTAGACGAGCTGCGCCCGTGACCCATGACGGCAGCACGCTGCCGCCGCATGAGCAGAGCGTGCCTGCAGAGCTCGACACGGGGCTGGTCTGCCTCGTCCTGCTCGCGCGCTATCTCGGTCTCGCAGCCGACTACGACCAGCTGAAGCACCTGTTCGCGGTGACGGGAAGGCCCTTCGAGGATACCGAGATTCTCCGGGCGGCCAGGTCGCTCGGGCTCAAAGCCGGCCGGCTCACGAGTCGCTGGGAGAGGCTCGCGGCAACCCCCATGCCGGCCATCGCGGTCTTGAAGGATGGCAGCTACGTCGTCCTTGCGCGAACCGATGCCCAGCAGGTCCTGCTCCAGAACCCCCACCAGTCGCATCCGGCCGTTATTCCGCGCGAAGCCTTCGAGCGGACGTGGACGGGCTCGCTCATCCTCCTGGCCCGTCGCGCCACCGATCCCTCGCCCGATCGGCGCTTCGGCTTCATCTGGTTCCTTCCCGCCCTCGTCCGGTACCGCAAGTTCCTTGGTGAGGTCCTCCTGGCTTCCTTCTTCCTCCAGCTCTTCGCCCTTCTCGTCCCGCTCTTCACCCAGGTCGTGATCGACAAGGTGCTCGTGCACAACGGACTCACGACCCTCCATGTGCTGGCCGTGGGCATGCTGGCGCTGACCGTATTCGAGGCGGTGTTGGGCGGGCTCCGCGCCTATGTCCTCTACCACACCTCGAGCCGCATAGACGTGGAGCTGGGTGCCCGGCTCTTCCGGCACCTCCTGGCGCTGCCGCTCGCCTATTTCGAGGCGCGTCGGGTGGGCGATACTGTCGCCCGGGTCCGCGAGCTCGAGAGCATCCGGCAATTCCTGACGAGCTCCACCGTCACCCTCGTCGTGGACGTGCTCTTCACCGGCGTGTTCCTGGCCGTGATGTTCTTCTACAGCCCGCTGCTGACCCTGATCGTCCTGGGCGTGCTGCCGGTCTACGTGGCCCTCTCGCTCGGAGCGACGCCAATCTTCCGCGCTCGACTCAACGAGCGATTCAATCGGGGCGCCGAGAACTACTCCTTCCTGGTCGAGTCCGTGAATGGGATCCACACGCTCAAGGCCATGGCCGTCGAGCCTCAGATGCAGCGGCGCTGGGAGGAGCAGCTGGCGGGCTATGTGCGGGCGAGCCTGCGCGCCGTCAACCTCGGGAACATCGCGGGGCAGATCGGCTCCTTTCTCAATAAGCTCACCATGGTTGGCATCCTGTGGACGGGGGCGTACACCGTCATGCGTGGCGATCTCACTGTGGGGGAGCTGATCGCGTTCAACATGCTGGCCGGGCGGGTCACGAGCCCCGTGCTCCGCATCGTCCAGCTCTGGCAGGACTTCCAGCAGGCGGGAGTCTCCGTCGAGCGCCTGGCCGATGTGCTGAACTCGCCCGCCGAGCCTACCCATCGGCCGGGCCAGACGAGCCTACCCGTGCTGTCCGGCCATGTCGCGTTTGACGCGGTGACGTTCCGGTACCGGCCGGATCGTCCCGAGGTGCTGCGCCGCATCTCGTTCAGCGTGCCGGCCGGCAAGGTGGTCGGCATTGTCGGGCGCTCGGGGTCCGGGAAGAGCACGATCGCGAAGCTCATCCAGCGCCTCTACATCCCTGAAAACGGACGCGTCCTGGTCGACGGTCTGGACCTGGCCCAGATCGATCCGGCCTGGCTGCGGCGCCAGATGGGCGTGGTCCTCCAGGAGAACTTGCTATTCAACCGCTCGGTCCGCGAGAACATCGCGCTCGCCGACCCTGGATTGGCGTTCGAAACGGTGGTCCACGCCGCCCGCCTCGCCGGGGCCCACGATTTCATCGTGACGCTCCCGGAGGGCTACGACACGGTGGTCGGTGAGCACGGATGCTCGCTCTCGGGAGGGCAGCGGCAGCGCATAGCCATCGCGCGGGCCCTGGTCGCCGATCCCCGGGTGCTCATTTTCGACGAGGCCACGAGCGCGCTCGATTACGAGTCTGAACGCCTGATCCAGCACAACCTGGCGCAGATCTGCGCAGGGCGCACCGTTTTCATCATCGCCCACCGGCTGAGCACCGTGCAGCCCGCCGACCTCATCCTTGTGATCGAAGAGGGCGTGATCGTAGAGCAGGGCAGCCATGCGGAGCTGGTCGGGCTCGGGGGCTCGTACGCCCGCCTCTACAGCTCTCAGAACGGCTACGTCGAGCCCACGCGAACGAGTGCCCCATGAGCTGGCGCCTGCCCTCGCGGGACAGGGAGACCGACTTCATGCCGGCGGCGCTCGAGGTGCAGGAGTCGCCGCCTTCGCCGGTCGGTCGCGCCCTCCTGTGGACCATCGTCCTCGTGTTTGCGGTCGCGGTACTGTGGGCTGTCCTGGGCACGATCGACGTCGTTGCGGTAGCGCGCGGCAAGCTCATTCCGAGCGATTACTCCAAGGTCATCCAACCTCTCGAGAGCGGGATCGTCCGGGCCATTCATGCCCGCGACGGTCAGGAGGTCAGGGCCGGCGAGGTGCTGGTCGAGCTCGATCCGACGACGAGCAACGCCGAACATGAACGGCAGGTCAAGGAGCACGCGGCAGCGCTGGTGCAGATCGCGAGGCTCCGCGCGCTGCTGAGCGGCGGAGGCGCCCTCGAGATGCCGAGGAGGGCAGATCGCGGGTTCGTCGCGCTCCAACAAGAGATGCTCCAGGACCAGTGGAACGAGTACGAGAGCCGCAGGGAAGCGGCCCGTTTGCTCGTCGAGCAGCGGGGCGCGGCCGTGGCCGGGACCCAGGCTGACATTGTGCGGCTCGAGGCAACCGTTCCCATGCTCACCGAGCGGGCCGACGCCTTCAAGACCCTGCTCCAAGGGGGCTTTGTGGCGAGGATGCAGTATCTCGAGATCGAGGAGCAGCGCATTACCCGGGTGCAGGCGCTGGCGATGCAACGCGAGCGGCTGCTGCAGGATCGGGCATCGCTGGCAGAGGCGACCAAGCAGTTGCAGGCGCTCGAATTCGAGTTCAAGCGGAGTCGCCTCGGAGAGCTCGGCGACTGGGAAACCCGTGCAGCCTCGCTCGAACAGGAAGTCGTGAAGGCTGGTCAGCGCTCCGACACCGAGCGGCTCACGGCGCCGGTTGACGGCGCAGTCCAGCAGCTGGCCGTGCACACGGTCGGAGGCGTCGTCACCCCGGCCCAGCAGCTCATGGTCATCGTGCCCCGCGACCATCCTCTCGCGCTCGAGGCGTGGGTGGAGAACAAGGATATAGGGTTCGTGATCCCCGGCCAGCCGGTCGAGGTGAAGGTCGAGACGTTCCCCTTCACGACATACGGGACGATTCGCGGGAAGGTTCTGGTCGTGTCCCGGGACGCGGTGCAAGTGGACAAGGTGGGGCTGGTCTATGCTGCGCGGATCAGTCTGGATCGATCCACCATTGTGGTGGACGGCCAGCCGACGCCGCTCCTGGCCGGGATGTCGGTGAGCGCGGAGATCAAGACGGGTCAGCGCCGACTGATCGAGTTCTTTCTGAGCCCGCTCATCCGTCATGCTCGGGAGAGCCTGCGCGAGCGCTGATGTCGTTGGGCGGAAGGCGGCGCGGCTACTGCGGCTGTATGGCGAACAGAGTCACTTCGCGAGCGGATTCTGGCGACTCAGGCGAGTCGAGGCCCGGTGCTGCAGGTCAGCGTGAAGCGATGCGATCGGGGATCAGCCAGAGAATCGTGCGCGATGTTCGGCGACGGCGGTATAGGGCAGCACGCGGAGCAGTTCTTCGAGCGTCGTCTGGCCCGCGATCAGGCGCTCGTGGGTGTCCTGCGCCATGCTGAACGTGGTCCGCTGCGCACTCTGGCAGATCTCGTCGAAGGGGGCGTGCCGGGTGATGAGCACCGCGTCCTGCTCGTCGGGCACCCAGAGATCGGCGACCATCATCCGGCCCTTGTAGCCGCTGAAGCCGCAATCGGCGCACCCGGCGCCCTGGTAGAGCTTCAGATCGGCCGGCGCGGTCTGAAAGAACTCGTTGAGCACGTCGGGCGACGGCCGATGCTCCTGCCGGCAGGAGGGGCAGATCCGGCGGACGAGCCGCTGCGACATCACGCCGATGAGCGAGGCAGCGATGAGCGAGGATTCGATCTTGAGATCGAGCAGGCGCGGCAGCGTGGCGATCGCGCTGTTGGTGTGCAGCGTGCTCAAGAGCAGGTGGCCGGTCTGCGCGGCGCGGAATGCCATCTCCGCGGTTTCCTGGTCGCGAATCTCGCCCACCATGATGATCTCCGGGTCGTGCCGGAGAAAGGCCCGGAGATACGTTGCGAACGTGTTGCCGATGTCATTGTTGACTTCCGACTGGCTCAGCTCGTCGTACACGTACTCCACGGGGTCCTCGGCCGTGAGGATACGGATCTCCGGCCGGTGGAGCTTCATCAGACAGGCATAGAGCGTCGTCGACTTGCCAGAGCCGGTCGGGCCGGTGACCAGGAAGATGCCGGTCGGGCGCTGGAGCAGCTCTTGGAGACGGTCAGAGACTGCGGGCGACAGGTCGAGCTCGGCGATCGAGCGCGGCGCCCGCGTCCGATCCAGGATCCGGATGACGACGCTCTCGCCCGAGTAGCTCGGGATGACGGACACCCGCAGGTCGATCGTGACCTTGGTGCCGTCGCGGTCGACCGTGACCTGGAAGCTGCCGTCCTGCGGCCGGCGCCGCTCGGCGATGTCCAGCTTGGAGAGAATCCTGATGCGCGAGGTCACCTCGCGCATGTTGTGGTCGAGGTTGTCCTGCAGCCGAGCGAAGTGCGGCTGACGCAGGACGCCGTCGACCCGGTAGCGCACGTGCAGGCCCGACGGCAGCATCTCCAGGTGGATGTCGCTACAGCGGCTCTCGAGCGCGCGAAACAGGACCTGCCGAAAGAGCTCGTCCGCCCGCCGGCTCGCCTGGTCGTCGACCGTCGCCGAGGAGCCGTGGCCGAGGTCGGACGCGATGTCCACCGGCGTGATCTGCTCGGCGCCGAGGGTCTCGGTGGCCTCCGGCAGGTCTTCGTAGAGGCGGCGGAACGCCCGCTGGATCGCCCGCTGCGAGGAGGTGACGACCGTGATGCCGAAGCTCGTGAGCTGCATCAGCTCGTCGATCACGCCGACGTCCGTTGGATCGTCCATCGCCACGGTCAGCGTCCGGCCGACTCGCGCGATCGGGAGCAGTGAATGGCGCCGCGCGTAGCTCCGGTTGATCACGCGCGCGAGGCTCCGGTCGATCGTCACCTTTTCGAGGTCGACGAAGGGCACGTTGAGCTGCGTGCTCAGCGCCTGTCGCATGGTCTCGTCGGTGATGTAGTCGAGCTTGAGCAGGACCTTGCCGAGCGGCAGCTTCAGGTTGACCTGCTGTGTGAGGGCGTGCTCGAGCTGCTGCGCGGTGATGGCGCCGTTGGCGAGAAGAATCTCGCCTAACCGGGAGCGCTGAGCCGGCGCCGTCATGGTGGCCCCGCGCGCTCGGATGGCCGGGAGATCCCGAACGCCGCGCCGCCCTAGGTCTGCGCCGGGCATTCTGCGAGCAGGCAGGTCACGAGGTGCCCGTACCGGTCATCCGGTCCGTCAGGCTCGGTCGGCCAGCGGGTCGCGGAGGAGTTGCGAAGACCGATGGTCGCCTCCCTGAGCTGACGGCGTCCGCGACCTTGTCTATGAGCTCCGTGACGCCGAAAGGCTTCCCGATGAACGGCCATCCGGTTTCTCTGAGGCCGGACACCTCGTACCCCGACATGAACAGGATCTTCAACTTGGGACAAAGCTCGAGCGTCCGTCGAGCAAGCTCGCGGCCGTCCATCAAAGGCATGACCACATCGACGAGGAGAAGGTCAATTTCGCCTTGCCGCTGTCGGGCCATTCGGATCGCGTCGACCGGATCGCCGGTGAAGAGGACCAGGTACCCCACGGAGCCAAGAGCGTCTCGCGCCAGCGCGCCCACCCCGGGATCATCGTCGACAACCAGGATCGTGCGGGCACGCGGCACCGGTGGCTGCTTGTCGGTAGTGTGAACAAGGAACGCGGGCGCTCTCCTGAGGAAGAGAAAGACCGGCCCATCGTCGTCCATTCGCCACACGATCGCGTGGACGTCCACGGAGCGCGCCATCGGCGGGTTGAGATGGAGTATCGCAAGCGTGGCGTCTTGCAGCCGCCCGTCGAGGCGCACCTTGACGCCGAACGGGCTCACGTTCAGCGTCTCGCCGTGAAGCACGCGATCGCCTACTTCCACGACCACGGGCCAGGAGACCTTGCTCCGCGGGCGTCGACGCGACTCCGGCCGGCGCGATTTGTTGGTCATGAGAGTTGCCCCGTCGCCGATATGTAGCAAGCGACGTACCGCTCTCGACGCGCGACCCCCGCCTCGTAAAATCAGCTAGTTGCAGGTCACTCGGGCGAGCCCACGCGGGTCTTTTATGGCAATCGTGGTCACTTCGCCAACGGATTTTGGAGGATCAACGCAGATGAGGGGGGACGCTCACTTCGGCTGCAGAGACACCGAGACGCTCTGATCTGCGTTGCGCTTGAGCTTCACGATCACCGGCTTGGCGTGGACGGGGAGCAGTGTCAAGGCGGCGACGTCATCCTTGTCGAGCGTGAGCAAGATCGGCCGGCGCTCGATCTCCACGATTCGCGCCGCCGATTTGCTGAATTCCTGGAAGATGAGAAAGATGTGAGCGGTCTGTCCCTCGACGCCCGCGAAGTACCAGAGGGTGGTGGCATTCAGCGGCGGCTCCGACCAGCGCGATTCGTTCGCGATGACGCCTCCCGGCGGCACCGGCTCTGCGTTGAGTCGCAGCGAGAACGACCAGTACAAGCCGGCACGTCCCGTCTCGACGACCGTCCATTCCTGCTCCGCTGATGCTGCCGACACCAGCAGCAGCGCGAGGAGCCATACAGCGAGGAGGTGCTTCATCATCGTGATCCTCCTGCGCACAGCTTACTCTGAAGCGGCCCCGCAGTCCTGCTGAAGATGCCCGACGGATCGTCCGTCTCACCTCGTGGCATCGCGTCTGTCGGTCTGTTTGACGAATTGCGAGGGCGCGCTTTCCGGTGTCGTTCCAAGTTCCTGTGCCACCGCACTTCCCGTGGCGGCACGGCACTTGCTGAGTCAACGTTGTTCACCGGAGGACTGCCCAGTGTCTCGTCTCGTGTGGATCCGCGCGGCGCTCTGCGGATGAGCTGCTCGTTCAGCCGGAAGCGGCCGGAGGAGCATCGGCGGTCGCGCCGCGCCCAGGTGTCCTGGCGAGGTGCGGCCAAAGCGCATGGCCGGACCTTCGCCCTCACGACCGTCAACGTGAGCGACCGCGGCGCGAAGGTACGCATGGAGGAGCCGCTGCGGGAGGGCACGTCGGCACACCTGCGCCTCTACCGGCCCGGCCAGAGCTCGATGGACGTCTCCGCCGTGGTCTGCCGCATCGACGCCGACGGCGTCGCCTTCCAGTTCCTTGAGGATCGCTAAGTCTGCTTGTGGAAGCGAAAAGCCACTGTAAAGAACCAACGACAAACCCTGCACTTGCTGATTTTCGGTTTGCTCGGAGTGAGCCTCATATCCCGCTCTCTCTTCAAGATGGGGCGCCGAGAGGTTACTGAGAGCGCCCTCCGGTAGCCTGGCTCGCGAGCCTCGCAGTCCTCTCGTCGCGGGCATTACGCCGGCCGAGCTACTCCAGCAGTCCGGGCAGCATTCCAGGCCCCGTCCTTCGCCTCTCCGCAAGCATGTGATTTTGCGATCCGATCCGACTGGCACGGCTCCTGCCTCACGAACCGCAAGTCTCGAGTCATCGGAGCCGGGATGGCCGGAACCGCGAGGAGGGATCAGACCATGGAACTGCAGAAGGCGGTGGGTCTCCTGCTGGCGCTCGCGTTGCCCCTGTGGCTCCTGATCGAACAGGTCATGTACTGGCAGCGGTCATCGAAGCAGCCCGAGAAGCTGCTCGAAGTTGGAGGCTATTCCGGCAAGCCGATGCCCAGAATCCAAGGACGAGCCAGCCGGGCCCGCGCGGTCAGGCTAGCAAGCCAGCGTAAAACCGCATAGTCCCGGGCCGCCCTACGACAGGCGCTTGATGGCCGCGAGGGCGGCCTTGGCGCCTGCTGTTAGGTGATAGATGTCGCTCGTACAGCCCACCATCAGCCAACCTTCGGCAAGCCTCCGATTGGCCGCCTCCGGGCTCGGTGTGTGCACGCCCGGGGCGACGCCGTGTTTCCTCGCCGAGCGAAGGATGGCCTGGATCGCCTCCTCGTACTCCTTGTGAGGCGGGTCGAGGGATGGCGCCAGGCCCATTGAGTTGCACAGGTCATTGGGCCCGATGAAGCAGGCGTCGATGCCGGGCACCGACAGGATCTCGTCGATCCGCTTTACGGCGTCGATGTGCTCGATCTGGACGACGCGCAGGATCTCCTCGTTGGCCCGCTGGAAGTAGGTCTTGGGGTCCGTCTTGAAGGAGAGGGCGAAGCGGCCCGAGCCCAGGCTTCGCTTGCCCTCCGGCGGGTACCGGCCGAAGTCGGCCACAAGCTCTGCCTCCTCGCGCGTCTTGATATTCGGCGCCACGAAGCCCCACGCGCCCGCATCCAGGATGCGCTTGATGCCGAGCTCGCTGACCTCGGGGATGCGCGCGAGCGGCGCTGTCGGGTAGCGGCCTATGGCCTGGAACATGCCGGTCATGGCGAGGAGGTCGATGGGATTATGCTCCGTGTCCACCGTGAGCCAATCCCAGCCCTGCGCCGCCAGGGACTCGGCGACGATGGCATCGCCCAGCGCCAGCCACACACCCACCACGGCCTTGCCCGCCTTGAGCCTCCGCTTCACATCGTTGGTCAGCATCCAGTCTCCTCGTCCCAACGAGATCGGTGAAACGCGCCGAGTGTAGTGTGGGACGGCCGGCGCGTCAACGGCCGACAGGCCGTCGCGGGGCGGTCATCTCGCGTCCGGTCACTCTACGTGCTTCCCAGTCCCCACGCATTTGCATTCCGCTTTGTGGTTCGGTACGATTCGCCATCCGACAGATTGGTCGCACCGTTGGCGATGGCTCGGCCTCGGCCTCACCCGCGGAGCTGTTCAGCCGCTCCTTCGGGCTTCTCTACCTCCTCCTGTCGCTGGTCGCGCTGCGATGAGCCGTTCCAGCTCGCGTCCCTCTGATCTCGCCATCGCCTGCCTTGCTCTGGCGGCGCTGAACGTTCTCCTGTTCGCCGCCTACCGGCTGCTCTTCGTCGCATGGTTCACTCAGGATCGTGCGGGCGCCGAGCTGCCGGCCGTGCTCCTACGCGGCCTCCGGCTGGACGCGGCCGTGCTCGGCCTCGAGTTTCTCCTCGTCGGCATCTGCTCGTTGCTCACGCGATATGCGCGCGGGCCGGTGGTGGTCGGCGGTCTCTGGGCGGCCACCGCGCTGAACCTGCTCGTGGCCGGGATCAACCTCCTCTTCTTTCGCGAGCGCGACCAGCATCTCTGGGAGACTCTCTTCGCATATCTGGCCCGGCCGCACGACATCCGGATGGCGCTCGTGCCTGTTCTCTACGAGCATCCCACCCTCATTGGCCTTCTGCTCCTCGTGATCGCCGCCCTGGCCGCCCTCGCGGTCCGCCACGCGCTGGCCCTGCGCGGGCACCGTCACGACCTATGGCGCTCGCCCGTCACCATCGGGCTGGCGCTTGCTGTCCTCCTCGTGCTGGCGCTGCCCATGGCCCGCTGGGTCATCGTCAAGCGTGTCGGCCGGCGGTCGAACACGGAGATCGCGTGGATCGCCAGCCGCCATGAGATGCAGTTCGACCAGTACGTGCTCAACCAGGCCGTCGTGAACCCCCTCTGGGACCTGGTCCACGAATACCTGCCCGTCGCGCTGGCGGGTGGACGGCCTCCCTACCGACTCGACGCGTCGGCGGCGCTCCAGTTGACCCAGCGTCTGCTCGGCGTGCCCGAAGGCGACCGGCCATACCCGTTGCTGCGCATGGCACGTGGCCAGGGCGGCCTCGGCATCCGCAACGTGGTCGTGGTCCAGGTCGAGGGGCTGGGTACGACGCTGCTCGAGCACGACACCGCCGCCGGGCCTGTCATGCCGTTCGTCCGCTCGCTCGCCAGGAACGGTCTGTACTTTCCCAGCGTCTACCAGAGCTTTCCGGCTACCGACGGCGGGGTCTTCGCGACGCTGACCAGCTTTCACTGGACGCACGCCCTCGGCGGGCGGGGCGTGCGCGGCGAGCGCCTGGCCGAATCCGTCGTCGGCGGCTATTCCGGCTCGCTGCCCAGGCTCCTGGCCGGACCGCCGTACCGGCACTACGGGTTCTCCGGATTCCGGCACCGGAGCGAGGATTTCACCAGCTTTACGCGCAATCAGGGTTACCGGACCAGGGGGTTCGAGGCGCTGCTGGCCCAGCTGGGGCCACGGGCTGAGCGGGACTCGGGGCCGCTCGGAATCCACGACGGCCCGCTTCTGCAGGCGGCGGCCACCGCGCTGGTTTCGAGGCGCGGGCTGTTTACCGCGCACGTGATGACGACCACCAGCCACGCTCCCTGGCAGGTTCCCGAAGGGGCGCCCGCTCCGCTCGGGCAGGGCCCCGTCGGCACGTTTCGCTATGTCGACGATAGCATCCGTGCCTTCGTGGAGCGGCTGCAGGCGGAGCGGCCAGACTTCGAGAACACACTGCTCGTGGTCACGGGCGACCACACGAGCATCACCTTCGGGGATCACTTCCTCGAGCGGATCCGTGTGCCACTTGTTCTGGCGGGCCTGCCCGTCTCGCGCGCCCGGGGGCGCTGGCCCCAGCGCCATGATGGGGCCGCCAGTCAAGTGGACGTCCTGCCCACGATCCTGTCGCTCCTTGACGGCGACCGGCTCTACAGCGGAATGGGCTGGAGTCTTCTGGACGGTCGTCCAGCCACGGCGGGGATCATCAGCGGCGAGACGACAGACAGCTTCTACTTCAGGGACGGGTTTGCGCTGCGCTACCACCTACGGAAGGGAACGGCCGAGCTCCTGGCGGTGACGGTGCACGACGTCGGTCCCACCGACCTCTCGGCGCAGTATCCGCAGGTGGCCGCCCGGCTCACACGCGAGTTCCTGGCTCTCTACGAGGCCGCTGACCGCCTGATGCGCGAGAATCGGATGTTTCCCCGCGATCGCCACCTCGAGTCGGCGCCCCGGCCCTGACGGTGCAGATGAGCTACGCGAACTTCAGCGACTGCTCGCGCCGATAGGCCCAAACGGTGGGCGCCCTGAAGAGTGCCGTGTAGGCGGCCAGTCTGGAGACGCTCGTCGGGAGGCGCTCCCTCCGAGCTAGAGAAGGCAGGGACGCGAGCTCGCGGTCAGGAAGGACTCGTAGGAGAACCGGGGCGACCAGCGGTCGCTCTCGATGCCGTCGAGCTTATCCAGAACGATTCGCCCGAGCACGGAGCCGAACTTGAACCCGTGGCCGGACCCCGCGGTCGCGAGAAAGACGCCCGGCAGATGAGGATGGAAGTCGAGCAGGAAGTCGTTGCTCATCGAGAGGTTGTACATGCAGCTCTCGCAGGTGACGCGGTAGTCGTGCGGGTCGAGCCCGAGCCAGCTGCGTACGAACTCGCCTGCCGCCTGCATGAAACCCGAAGGCGTCGTCCGCCGGTCGAAGTCGGGATCGGCTATCGGGTCGGTGACGAGATGCCGTGCCAGCTTGAGGCCCACACGGCCCGGCTCGGCGGGGAAGCCGTAGAAGCCCGTGTCGGCTCCCGAGTATGGAATGAAGGCGGGCCGGCAGAATTCCCGGGGAACCCCCTCGAGATACATGATGCCCTGCTGGCACTGCCACAGGGCGCGGCCCAGCTCGGGGAAAATCCGATTTGACCAGCCGCCGGCCGCGACGACGACCTGGGGAGCGTGATGGGTCGCTCCTCCCGTCCGAACTTCGACTCCGCGGCCACTGCGTATCACCGTGGCTTCGTAGCCGGTGGCGAACTCGACGCCATGTGTCTCGGCCAGCTCGCGCAGCGCGGCCACGCAGTCCGTGGCGCGGAGAAAACCCGCCTCTTCCTCCAGCAGCGCTCGACGCCCCCGGCGAAACTGAGGAAATTCTCGCCGCAAGTCATCCGCCTCGAGCCAACGGACCTTCGCGCCGGCCCCGCGGACATTGGCGTCGAGCGTCTCGAGATGCGCGTCGGCAAGGCCGTCGCTCAGGTTCAGGTTTCCGACGGCGACGTAGAGCTCCTTGCCCGTCTCGGCCTCGATCTGCCGCCAGCCCGCCATGGCCTCGAGTGCGAGACGCGTGTAGTGCCCGTCCAGGTACGTCGACCGGATCTTCCGCGACGGGCCATACGAGGCCGCGACCGGATTCGGCACGGCCCGCTGATCGACGACCAAGGTTTTCCGCCGACGCCGGGCGGCCTCGAGGGCCGCGCTGAGGCCGAAGACGCCGCCACCGACCACGATGAGATCGACGCTCCGGCCACTCATGCTGGAGACGATCTGTCTACGGGTAGAGGCCGCGGACCTGGTGGGCGTCGGCGACACGGCGTACGCCTTCCATCAGCGCCGCGGTCCGCAGGTCCACGGTGTCCTTCTTCGAGGCGTTCCAGACACGGGTGAAGGCGCGCGCCATGATCTCCTGAAGACGGCTGGTGATCTCGCTTTCCTTCCAGAAGAAGAACTGGAGCCCCTGCACCCACTCGAAGTAGGAGACGACGACACCGCCCGCATTGGCGAGGATGTCGGGGATCACGACGACACCGCGATTGCGCAAGATCACGTCCGCCTCCGGCGTGGTCGGGCCATTGGCGCCCTCGACGACGATCCGGGCGCGGATCCGGTCGGCGTTGTCCTCACGGATCTGCGAGCCCGTGGCCGCCGGAAGCAGGATATCGCAGGGCTGCTCGAGGAGGTCGTTGTTGGAGACGGCCTCGGCGCCGGGAAAGCCCACGACGCTGCCGCTCTCCTTGACGTGCTGGTCGAGGGCGCGGATGTCGAGCCCGTGGCTATTCCAGACGCCGCCCTTGTAGTCGCTCACGCCCTGGATGACGGCGCCGTCGCGCCACAGCATGCGTGCCGCCACACCGCCGACATTGCCGAAGCCCTGGACGACGACCGTCTTGCCCTTCAGCTCCTCGCCCAGGCTGTGAGCCGCCTGGTAGAGCACGTAGACGATGCCGCGTCCCGTGGCTTCTCGGCGCCCGGCGGAGCCGCCAACGAGGATGGGCTTGCCGGTGACCACGCCGGGCACGCTCTTGCCCTGCGTCATGGAATAGGTGTCCATCATCCAGGCCATGGTCTGCTCGTCGGTGCCGAGGTCCGGCGCAGGGATGTCGAGGTCGGGACCGATCATCAAGATGATCTCGGCGGTGTAGCGGCGGGTGAGGGACTCGAGCTCGCGCTTGGACATCGAGCGCGGACTGCAGCGGACGCCGCCCTTGGCGCCCCCGTACGGCAGTCCCATGAGCGAGCACTTCCAGGTCATGAGCATGGCGAGGGCCGTGACCTCGCCCATGTTGACCTCGTCGTCGTAGCGCAAGCCGCCCTTCGTCGGGCCGAGCGCCGTATTGTGGTGGACGCGGTAGCCCATGAAGACTTCAGTGTGCCCGCTGTCCATCCTGACCGGGACCGAGACCACCAGGGCCCGCCGTGGGTACCGGAGGCGGATATGGGTGTCGTGGTCGAGGTGGAGACGCTCCGCGACCTGATCGAGCTGGGCCACGGCGGTGCGATGCATCTCGGACTCGAACTCGGGCAGGTCGGCCATTATGCGGGCTCCTTCGCGTGCCGGCGGAGCACGGCCAGCGTGTGGCCTTCGAGCGGATAGGGCTCTCCTTCCTTGAACTGGCGACCCTCGATCGTCGGCTGCCAGTCGCGCGTGTCGAGCACCGGCTCCCATGTGCCGCCCTCGTGAGTCGGCAGGACGAAGGGCACCGGCTGGTCCTGGGCGTTGAGCAGGATGAGAAACGTATCGTCGGTGATCGGCAGGCCGTCGTCGTTCATCTCCTCGATCGCGTCGCCGGCCAGCTGGAGACCGAGGCCCCGGCTGAACGAGTTGCTCCACTCCTCGGCGGTCATCTCGGTGCCTTCGGGCCTGAGCCACGAGAGATCCTTGACGGCCGAGCCGTGAATGCGCCGGCCCTGGAAGAAGCGGCGGCGCTGGAAGACCGGATGATCGAGCCGGAGGCGGACCAGCCGCGCCGTGAACTCGAGCAGGCGAGGGGCCGCCGGGGCGAGCGGCCAGTCGAACCAGGAGATCTCGTTGTCCTGGCCGTAGGCATTGTTGTTGCCGCCCTGGGTACGGCCGATCTCGTCACCGCCTGAGAGCATCGGGACGCCCTGTGAGAGGAACAGAGTTGCGAGGAAGTTCCGCTGCTGTCGCTCACGGAGCGCCAGCACCTGGTGGTCGTCGGTTGGTCCCTCGGCGCCGCAGTTCCAGGACGCATTGTCGTCGGTGCCGTCCCGGTTATCCTCGCCATTGGCCTCGTTGCGCTTCTGCGTGTACGCCACGAGGTCGGCCAGTGTAAAGCCGTCGTGCGCGGTGACGAAGTTGATGCTGGCCGAGGGGCGCCGGCCGCCCTGCTCGTAGAGATCGCTCGAGCCCGTCAGGCGGAAGCCTAGCTCGCCCACCTGGCCCCAGTCGCCCTTCCAGTAGCGGCGGATTGTGTCTCGGTACTTGCCGTTCCACTCGGCCCAGCCCGGTGGGAAATTGCCGACTTGATAGCCGCCTTCGCCCAGGTCCCAGGGCTCGGCGATGAGCTTGACCTGGGAGATCACCGGGTCCTGATGGATGACGTCGAAGAAGGCCGACAGCCGGTCCACGTCGTGCAGCTCGCGCGCCAAGGCCGAGGCCAGGTCGAAGCGAAAGCCGTCCACGTGCATCTCGAGCACCCAGTAGCGCAGGCTGTCCATGAGGAGCTGGAGCGAGCGCGGGTGGGTGAGGTTCAGCGTGTTGCCGCAGCCGGTGAAGTCGCGATAGCGGCTCTTGTCGCCTTCTTCGAGGCGGTAGTACGCCGCGTTGTCGATCCCGCGGAAGCACAGCGTCGGGCCGCGATGGTCGCCTTCGGCGGTGTGATTGTAGACCACGTCGAGGATGACCTCGATGCCAGCCTGGTGGAGGCGCTTGACCATGATCTTGAACTCGCTGACCTGCTCGCCGCGCACACCGGTCGAGGCGAAGCGGGAGTCCGGCGCGAAGTATCCGATGGAGTTGTAGCCCCAGTAATTGCTGAGTCCGCGATCCTCCAGGTGCTTCTCCGTCACCGAGTGGTGGACCGGCAGGAGCTCCACGGCCGTCACGCCCAGCCGCGTGAGATGCTCGAGAGCGGGCGGCGAGGCCAGGCCCGCGTAGGTGCCGCGGAGCGAGCGCGGGATGTCCGGGTGGCGGGCGGTGAATCCCTTGACGTGGACCTCGTAGATCACCGTCTTGTGCCAGGGCGTGCGGAGGAGGCGGTCCTCGCCCCAGGAGAAGGCCGACTCGACGACGACACATTTCGGCAGATAGGTAGTGCTGTCACGCGGGTCCGGCTCCTGGCTCGCGTCGGCCTCGCCCGGCCGGTAGCCCAGGATGGCGGCATTCCAGCGGACGCTGCCGGCGATGGCCTTGGCGTAAGGGTCGAGCACGACCTTGGCCGGGTTGAAGCGATGGCCCTCGGCAGGCGCATACGGACCGTGAACCCGGTAACCGTAGAGGAGTCCGGGGCGTGCCTCGTGCAGATACACGTGCCACATCTGGTCGGTACGCTCGGTCAGGGGCACGCGTGCGATCTCGCGACCCGGGTCAACCAGGTTGAAGAGGCAGAGCTCGACCGCCGTCGCGTGCTCGCTGAAAAGGGCGAAGTTGACCCCGGCACCGTCCCAGGTGGCGCCGAGGGGATAGGGTTGGCCCGGACGAGTGCGGAACGGAGCGGGTGGCATCGCTCTCAGCCCTCGACCGGCGCCAGCCACACGGCCGCGAGCGGAGGCAGCGTGAGCAGGACCGAGTGCGGCTGGCCGTGCCAGGGCACGGGCATGCTGGAGACGCCGCCGCCGTTGCCGACATCACTCCCACCGTAGAACGCGCTGTCGGTGTTCAGGATCTCCCGGTAGAAGCCGGCGCGAGGGACGCCCACGCGATAGCCGTGGCGAGGCACCGGTGTGAAGTTGCAGGCGCAGACCGTGAGGTCGCCCGGGGTCCGGCCGAAGCGCGCGAAGGCGACCACGCTCTGGTCGGCATCGCTGCAGTCCATCCAGGAAAACCCGGCGGGCTCGCAGTCCAGCTGGTGTAGCGAAGGCCGGTGTCGGTACAGTCGGTTCAGGTCGCTCACAAGACGCTGGACGCCGCGGTGATACGGGCCCTGGCCAAGGAGATGCCAGTCGAGGCTCCGGTCATGCGTCCATTCGTCCGACTGGCCGAATTCCCCGCCCATGAAGAGGAGCTTCTTCCCCGGGTAGGCCCACATGAAGCCATAGAGAAGTCGGAGGTTGGCAAAGCGCTGCCAGTCGTCGCCCGGCATCTTGCGCGCGAGCGAGCGCTTGCCGTAGACCACCTCGTCGTGCGACAGCGGCAGGACGAAGTTCTCGGTCCAGGCGTAGAGCATGCCGAAGGTGAGCTGATTCTGGTGATACTTGCGGTGGACGGGCTCCTGATGCATGTAATCGAGCACGTCGTGCATCCAGCCCATGTTCCACTTCAGCCCGAAGCCCAGGCCTCCGAGGTGCACGGGACGCGAGACCATGGGCCATGCCGTGCTTTCCTCCGCGACCATGGATATGCCCGGATGCGTGCTGTAGACGACCTCGTTCAGGCGCTTCAGGAAGGCAATGGCCTCCAGGTTCTCGCGCCCGCCGTGAATGTTCGGGATCCACTCGCCGGCCTTGCGGGAGTAGTCACGGTAGATCATGGAGGCGACGGCGTCCACGCGAAGCCCATCCACGTGGTAGCGCTCGAGCCAGAAGAGCGCATTGCCGAGGAGGAAGTTCGCGACCTCGCGGCGCCCGAAGTTAAAGACGCGCGTGCCCCAGTCCGGATGCTCGCGCTCCCTCGGGTCGGCGTGTTCGAAGAGGTAGGTGCCGTCGAAATACGCCAGGCCATGGGGATCCTGGGGAAAGTGGGCGGGCACCCAGTCGAGGATGACCCCGATGCGACGCCGATGGAGATGGTCCACGAAGGCCATGAAGTCGTGCGGGCGGCCATAGCGGCGCGTGGGCGCATAGTAGCCGATGGTCTGATAGCCCCATGAGGCGTAGAACGGGTGCTCCATGACCGGCAGGAGCTCCACATGCGTGAAACCCATCTCGGTGACGTGGTCGGCGAGCTGGTCCGCCAGCTCCCGATAGCTGAGGAACCGATTGCCCTCCTCGGGCATGCGCCGCCAGGAGCCCAGATGCACCTCGTAGACGCTCGTCGGGGCGTCGAGCGCCTGGCGCCGGCCGCGGTCGGCGAGCCACGCGCCGTCGCCCCAGGCGAAACCGTCGAGCTGCTCGACTACGGAGGCCGTGCGCGGCTCATCAGGCTCGAAACCGAAGGCGTACGGATCGGCCTTCAGCGCGATCGGCGCGCCCGAGCTGGAAGCGATCTCGAACTTGTAGCGCGCTCCCTCGGACACGCCCGGCAGGAAGAGCTCCCAGATGCCATTGCCCGGATGGAGGCGCATCGGGTGGTGCCTGCCGTCCCAGCCGTTCCAGTCGCCGACCACGGAGACGCGCCGCGCGTTCGGCGCCCAGACGGCGAAGATGATGCCCGCCACGCCGTCGAGGATTGCCGCATGAGCGCCCAGCTTGTCGTAGACGCGGTAGTGCGTGCCCTCGCCCAGGAGGTGGAGGTCGAAGTCCGAGAGCGTCGGCGGGAAGCGGAACGGGTCCTCGACCTCCCGGACCTGCCCCGCGCCATCCGTCACGCGCAGCCGATAGGGGAGGGGCAGCCGACCCGGAACGACGCCTTCCCACACGCCGCCGGGATGAATCGGCTTGAGCGCGTGCGAGAGGGTGCCGCTGTCGGCCGGCAGGATGGCGACTTCGGCCGCGCCGGGCAGGAAGGCGCGAACGATCACTCCGCCCGGGCCCGCATGGGGGCCCAGCACTGCGAAGGGATCGCCGTGCTCCCCGGCGACGAGTGCGTGGAGGGCGTCGGGCGAAATGCTCATGGACGTCGACCCCCGTCCGGCGGACCGCGGAGCTAGAAGGAGCGGATCAGACGCTCCACCCGCTCATCGTGGCTCTGGAACGGGTCCTTGCAGAGGATGGTCTCGCGCTCCGGGTCGTTCAGCTTCAGATAGACCCAGTCCACGCGGTAGTCCTTGCCCTTGAGGTTGGCCTGCCGGATGAACTCGCCGCGCAGCCGCGCGCGGGTGGTCTGCGGCGGTATGTGCTTGGCGCGCTCGATGGCATCGTCGGTCGTGATGCGATCCACCATGTCATGCTTCACCAGCTGGAAGTACACGCCCTTGTGCGGACGGATGTCGTGATACTGGAGGTCCATCAACGAGACCTTCGGGTCGCGCCAGGACAGCCGATGTTTCTCCATGAAGGATTCGATGATCCGCTTCTTGATCACCCAGTCTACCTCGCGATGGAGCTCCATCGGGTCTGCGTGCAGAGCCTCGATGATGCGTGTCCAGCGCCCAAGGACATCCTGCGTGACCGGGTCTGCGTCGATCGACTGGACGTACCGCGTGGCATGCTCGAGATACTCGGTCTGGAGCTGGAGCGGGGTGATCGTGCGCCCGTCCTTGAGCCTGATCGTCTCGCGAAGCGTCGGGTCGTGGCTGATGTCGCGAATGGCCTGCACCGGCGATTGCAGGCTGTAGTCCTTGTCGAAGAAGCCGTCCTCGATCATGTCGAGGATGATGGCCGTGGTGCCGACCTTGAGGTAGGTCGCCACTTCCGACATGTTCGAGTCGCCGACGATGACGTGGAGGCGCCGGTACTTCTCGGCGTCCGCGTGCGGCTCGTCACGCGTGTTGATGATGGAGCGCGAGGATGTGGTGGCGCCGGAAATCTCCTGGCAGATGTGCTGGGCGCGCTGCGAGAGGCAATAGTGGAAGCCCCTCGGCGTCTGCAGCACCTTGCCCGCACCCGCGAAGATCTGACGGGTCACGAAGAACGGGATCAACCCCTCGGCCAGGCGCTGGAAGGAGACGTCGCGGCTCACGAGATAGTTCTCGTGACAGCCGTAGGAGTTGCCGGCGGAATCGGTGTTGTTCTTGAACAGCAGGATATTGCCCGAGATGCCGTCCTCGCGTAGGCGTTTCTCGGCCTGATGCAGAAGGTCTTCGACGATCCGCTCGCCGGCCTTGTCGTGGATGACGAGATCGGTGATGTCGTCGCACTCGGGCGTCGCGTACTCCGGGTGGAAGCCTGTGTCGAGATAGAGCCTCGCCCCGTTCTCGAGGAAGACGTTGGCGTTGCGCGCCCCGGGAATGACCTTCTCGAAGAGATAGCGGGCGACGTTGTCCGGGGAGAGGCGCCGCTGGCCGTTGAGCGTGCAGGTCAGGCCGTACTCGTTCTCGAGGCCGAAGATGCGCCGCTTCATGTCGGGCTCAGCCTAGCAGGGGAGAGGGCCGAGGGCAACTATTCCGCGTGGGGCGGCTCTACGCCCCGCCCGCGATGAGCTGGTGGAGCACTTCAGGGGGGATGCGGCGGAACTTGCGGCGTTCCTTGCCGCGGTCCAGAACGGCGACCTCGAGGTCGCGCTCGGTCAAGGTCTTGTTCTGCGTCACCATGAGGGCCCGGACGCCGAGCTTGACGGCGCCCGAGAAATCGAGACCCTCTTGGTAGTTGTCCTTGAGGTACCGGCGAATCTCGTCGGACTGGCCACCCATGGCGGCGTAGTTCCTCTCGTCCTCGATCGTCCCGTCGTATAGGATGTGGTAGATCTCGTTCTTAGTTCCGTCCGTGTCGCCGACTTCGACCACCAGCACCTCGACCTCGAAGGGCTTGATGTCCTGGGTGAAGATGTTTCCGAGAGCCTGGGAATAGGCGTTGGCGAGCGACTTGGCCGTCACGTCCCCCCGGCTGTAGGAATAGCCCTTGACGTCGGCGTGCCGCACGCCGGCCACGCGGAGATTCTCGAACTCGTTGTACTTGCCCACGCCCGCGAAGGCGATCCGGTCGTAGATCTCCGAGATCTTATGGAGCAGCGCGGAGGGGTTCTCGGCCAGCAGCAGCACACCGTCGCGGTACTCGAGGGCCACGATGGCCTTTCCCCGGGAGATGCCTTTGCGGGCGTATTCCGCCTTGTCCTTCATCATCTGCTCGGGGGACACGTAATACGGCAGCGGCATCAGACACGTCCTCGGTCGTTCAAGACGGCTTCGCAGTAGCGGCGGATTTCGTCGTCCGAGATGTCCCCGAAGCCCGAGCGGGTAATGGTCTTCACGGTCGGATAGATCCCGCGCTGAAGATCGGGGCCACCGGTTCCCAGGTCTTCATCGGCCGCATCCATCAGGGCCTCAATGGACACGCGCACGGCCTCGTCCTTGGTCATGTCGCGCTTGAAGCGCTTCTTGAGCGAGTCACGCGCGTCCTTGCCGCCGGAGCCCTGCGCGAAGTAGTCCGTCTCCTCGTACCGCCCTCCCGTGACGTCGTACTTAAAGAGGCGACCGACGCCGGCGCGCTCGTCGAAGCCGGCGAAGATCGGCACGACCACCAGGCCCTGCATCGCCATCGGAAGATTCATCCGGATCATCTGGCCCAGCTTGTTGGCCTTGCCGTCTAGTGAGAGGTTCTCGCCTTCGACCTTCTCGTAGTGCTCGAGCTCCGTCTGGAACAGGCGCGCCATTTCCATGGCCGGTCCAGCGGCTCCCGCGATGCCCACGCCCGAGAGGTCGTCGGACTTGAAGATCTTCTCGATGCGCCTGGAGGCGACCTGATAGCCCTCGCTCGCTTGCCGGTCGCCCGCCATCACCACGCCGTCGCGGTAGCGGAGAGCCAGCACCGTCGTGCCGTAGGGCACCGCGGGGACGCTGCCGCCACCGCTACCGCTGCCCTCTTCCCGCGGGAAGTCGTCGGAGCGCGGAAGCAGGTGAGGCGCCGACTGCCGGAGGATGTCCGCGAAGCTCGATGTGGCGTAGTCGAAGAATGTGCCGTGCCAGCGATCGGGCGTGGTGCTCACACGTCCCCCGAGGGCTTGCCGAGGTTGCGGAGCAGGTCCCCGGCGGTTGGACTCTCGGCGAAGAGCTGGCGGACGTGCGCTTCGGTGCCGCGTAGCGGCTCGAGCATGAAGATCTTCTTGAGCGGACCTTCCTTGAGGTCGAAGATCACCGAGTCCCACGAAGCCGAGACGACCTCGTCGGCGTACTTCTGCAGGCACATCCCGCGGAAATATGCGCGCGTGTCTTTGGGCGGGTCGTAGATAGCCTTGGTCACCTCGTCCTCGGTGGTCAGCCGCTCGACCGCGTCCGACTCCTCGAGCTTGTAATACAGGCCCTTGCCCGGGCGGATGTCGTGGTACTGCAGGTCGATCATGGCCACGCGCGAGTCCGACCATTCGAGGCCGTGCTTGGCCATGTAGCTCTGAATGAGCGTCTGCTTGATCACCCAGTCGAGCTCGCGATCGAGGCTCATCGGGTCCTTCGCCAGCCGGTTGAGCACGGACCCCCACCGCGTCATGACGTCGTCCACCCACGGCTCGTGCTCGCGCTCGGCGTAGTAGCGGCGGGCCATCGCCAGGTACTCGTGCTGGAGGTCGACCGCGGTCAGCGACCGGCCGTCCTTGAGGCGGAACGTGTCGCGGCAGATCAGGTCGCGCGAGACCTTCCGGTAGGCCAGGACCGGACTCTCGAGCGAGAAGTCGCGATCGACGAGGTCGTCCTCGATCATGGCGAGCACAATCGCCATCGTCCCGACCTTGAGATAGTTGGCGACTTCGCTCATGTTGGCGTCCCCCACGATCACGTGCAGGCGCCGGTAGCGCTCCGGGTCGGCGTGCGGCTCGTCGCGCGTGTTGATGATGGGGCGGCTGTGCATCGTCTCCAGCCCCACCTCGGTCTCGAGGAAGTCGGCCCGCTGCGAGACCTGGTAGTCGCAGTGCTCCGTGTTGTTCTCGGCGCCGACCTTGCCCGCTCCCGTGAAAACCTGCCGGCTCACGAAGAATGGCATCAGGTGCTGGACGATCCGCGCGAAGGGCACCTTGCGGTCCATGAGGTAGTTCTCGTGGGTGCCGTAGGAGTTGCCTTTCGAGTCGGTGTTGTTCTTGTAGATCAGGATCCGCTGCTCGGGCGGCGACACCGCCTCCGCCCGCGTCCGGGCTAGGTCGAGGATGCGCTCGCCCGCCCTGTCCCAGATGACGCAGTCGCGCGGGTTGGTCGTCTCGGGCGAGGAGTACTCGGGATGCGCGTGGTCGACGTAAAAGCGCGCGCCGTTCGAGAGGATGAGGTTGATCAGCCGCGACTCTTCCTTCGACGGGGACTCCTTCTCCTCCATGTACTCGAAGCCGCGCGCGTCCCGCAAGGGACTCTCCGCCTCGTAGTCCCAGCGAATGCGCGAGGACCGGTACGTCTCGTACGAGTTGATGAGGAGGAGGGACGAGAGAATCGGGTTGAAGTCGGGCTGATTCTTGACCGTGATGCCGTACTCGGTCTCGATGCCCATCACCTTCAGAATCGCCATGGGGCCCCCGGACGCCGTGTCGTGAAGAGAACAAACGGCGGGAGGGGCGCGGACGCTCCCCTCCCGCCGTGACGCTTACAGGTACTGGCCGGTGTTGATGACCCGCTCGACGGCCCGCTGCTTCTCCTTCGTCTCGCCCATCAGCGGCTTGACGTAGACGATGCGCTCACCCTTCTTGCCGGCGATCTTCGCCCAGTCGTCGGGGTTCGTCGTGTTCGGCAGGTCCTCGTTCTCCTTGAACTCCTCGCGGACGGCGTTCAGGACGTCGTCCAGGTTGATGCCCTTCTCGCTCGTCTGGATATAGCGCTTGAGCGCAAGCTTCTTGGCCCGGCGCACAATCGACTCGATCATGGCGCCCGAGGCAAAGTCCTTGAAGTACAGGACTTCCTTGTCGCCGTTGGCGTAGGTTACCTCGAGAAAGCGGTTCTCCTCCTCGAGACTGTACATCTCCTCCACGGCGGCCGCGATCATGCGATCGAGCGCGGCATGCGTCTCGCCGCTGTTCTGGCTGAGCTCCGACTCGTGGATCGGCAAGTCCACGGTCAGGTACTTGTTGAAGATGTCCACGGCCGCGCCGCGGTCCGGCCGCTCGATCTTGACCTTCACGTCCAGCCGGCCGGGGCGAAGGATGGCCGGGTCGATGAGGTCCTGGCGGTTCGAGGCGCCGACGACGATGACGTTTCGCAAGTGCTCCACGCCGTCGATCTCGGCCAGCAGCTGCGGGACGATCGTGGTCTCCACGTCCGACGAGATGCCCGAGCCGCGTGTGCGGAAGAGCGCGTCCATCTCATCGAAAAAGACGATGACCGGTACGTCTTCGGCCGCCTTCTCGCGGGCCTTGACGAAAATCTCGCGGATCTTCCGCTCGGTCTCGCCTACGTACTTGTTGAGCAACTCGGGGCCCTTGATGTTGAGGAAGTAGCCCTTGACCTTCTCGCCGCGCTTCTCCGAGATCTTCTGGGCGAGGTTATTGGCCACCGCCTTGGCGATCATGGTCTTGCCGCAGCCCGGAGGGCCGTACAGCAGCACGCCCTTTGGTGGCCTCAGCTGGTGCTCACGGTAGTAGTCTGCATAGAGGTACGGCAGTTCGACCGCGTCCTTGATGGCCTCGATCTGGGTCGTCAGGCCGCCGATGTCTTCGTAGTTGATGTCCGGCACTTCCTCGAGCGCCAGATCCTCGACCTCGCTCTTCGGCAGCTTCTCGAGTAGGTAGCCACTCTTGCCGTCCATCAGGATGTGGTCGCCGATCTTGAGCTTCACGGAACGTAGCGGGTCCGCGACGATGCCGACCTTATCCTCGTCCGCGCGAAGCGTGACGATGGCGCGGCCCTCTTCGAGCAACTCCTTGAGGATGACAACGTCGCCCTGGATCTCGTATCCGGCCGCTTCGACGACATTCAGGCCCTCGTTGAGGACGAGTTCCTGGCCGGGTTTGAGCGCCTCGGCTTTGATGGACGGATGGAGGTTGACCTTGACCTTGCGGCTCTGGGACAGGACGTTGACCGTCCCGTCCTCGTTGACCGAGAGATAGACGCCGTACGTCGAGGGCGGCGCGCAGAGCTTGTCCACCTCTTCCTTGAGGGAGGTGATCTGCTCGCGCGACTCGTACAGCGCGTTGACGAGCTTCTCGTTCTGGTTGAAGGCCTGGACGAGCTGCCGGTTCGCCTCACGCAGCTTGTTCTCCAGGACCATGAATTCCTTCGGCGCGTCCTCGAGCTTCTTGCGCAGGCGTCCCGTTTCGGTCTCGAGCGAATGCACGTAGGCTTGCAGGTCCTGGACCTGGACCTCGTATTCGGTCAGACGGCGACGATAGTTGGAATCAGACATCGGCAGAAACTTCGACAGCCCCTTCATCCCTTCGGCCGACGGCTCCCGGCTCGGAGTTTTTTTCTCGAACTCCTTCATGTTCGCCCGTTCCTTTCTAGGTAGTCCAGCGGGCGCTTCCCGAAGGGCGATTTCCCCGCCCTCTCTGGATGTTGCCGAAAGTTGCGATCAGTATAGGAGCCCGTGTCGCAGCAAGTCAAGCTATTTGGGCCCAAGTGATCGTTCAGAGCCATTGAAATCATTCGACTTTTCCCACTTCCTCCCTTCGGCAACCCCGATGGCTCTCGACTCTGAAACCCCCCACTGATGAGACCGGTTCCTCGACCGCCCCACCGCCCCTGACTCCTCTGAACAAAAGTAAAGCATGTTCGGTGCCACGACCCCGAGCCCACGGAGGTGCGTCCCGTCGCCCGGATGGCGCGGCGCGGCCGCGTGATGCTGCGGGTTCATTAGGCAACGTGGGCCGTGGAGCGGGCACGAGTGGGCATGGGACCATGGGCTTTTGATATAAGGGCTACATGCTTCATCGGCACGGTGTCCTCTGCGTTCTCATCATCTGCCTACTCTTGACTGGCCCGCGATCAGAGGCTCAGGCGCCCGTGCTCCGCGTGGGTCTGCCTTTCATTCCAGCCGTCCTCGATCCAGCCACGGCGCTTGACGGGCCCATGCCCTTCATTGCTCGTCAGATTTTCGACACCCTCGTGCAGTACCGGGAAGGCTCGAGCGACGTCGAGCCCGGCCTGGCGACCCAGTGGGCCGTATCCCGCGACGGGCTATCGTGGACATTCCGCCTGCGCGAGGGCGTGCGCTTCCACGATGGCACGCCTCTTACCGCCCACCATGTCGCGGAGAGCCTCGATCGGATCGTCGTGCCGGGCCATCCGCTGGCCCCCAGTCCCAATCCGGCCGGACCCAGGCTCCTGCGCGGTGCTCCAGGCATCGTCAAGGAAATCGTCACCCCCGATCTGCGGACGGTTCAGATCAACCTTCTCTTGCCGTACGCGCCTCTCGTGACGGTGCTGGCACATCCCGCCTTCTCGGTGGTGCGCCCGGGGACCGGTGCCGCCCGCTGGATCGGGACAGGACCCTTTGTCATGGCCGAAGCCTCGCCGGGCCGCCTCGCCCTCGAGGCCAATCCCGCCTATTGGACGACACCGCCTCGCTCGCTGCGAGTCATGCTCGTCGAGACACCCGATGCCACCCGCGCCGAGACCGACCTTGAGGCGCGCATCCTGGATCTCCTGATCCCTGCGGGCCCGCCCGGCCGGATGCAGGGGGCGCTCTCGGTGCCCGGGTGGCGTATCGGATACCTGGCGGTCCAATCCGAGAGAGACCCGTTGCAACGCCGCAAGGTCCGCCAGGCTTTCGCGGCCGCCCTTTCCTTTCCTGCCGTGACTTCGGCCATCGAGCCATCGGGCGTCGCGCTCGGCGCCTTTCTCCCTCGCGGTGTGTGGAGCGCAGTCGAACCGCGGGTGCCTCTCCTCGGCCAGGATGTCACCGCCGCCAGAAGGCTGATGGGCGAGGCCAGGGTGGGGCATGGGGTCGCGTTGTCGCTCCTGGCCGACTCATCGGCCGGGCCTGAGATCCCTCGCATCGTCGAGGTCATCCGGGCCGCTCTCGGAGCCGCGGGTATCGCCGTCACGCCTCGGATCGAGAGCGGTGAGGCAGCACTCGAGGCCGCGCAGAGCGGGAGGCACGACCTGGTCTTGTTCGAAGCCCGCGTGGACGGTGGCGATCCCCACCTGCTGCTCTACCCCCTGTCCACGAGTGAGGGCGCGACGCGTGGGTCCACCGCGACGAACTTCTCCTTCTACCGCAACGCCCGCCTGGACGATCTGCTGATCCGCGCCAGCCAGATCTCATTCCGGCCCGAGCGCCAGCGCGTGTATGCGCGCGCCCAGGCCTTTCTCGTGGAGGAGCTCCCGTGGCTGCCGCTCTACGTGCGTCTGCACTGGGCCGTGGCCCGCCCGGAGCTCCGCGGCTTCCGCCTGCACCCGAGCGGCAATCATCGACTCGCGGCCGCGTGGGTCGAAACGGCCGCGCCGGCTCCGCAGCCGCCTCCGATGCCGCTCCGGGTGCCGTGACCGGCCGCCCGGCTGGACTTGGCGCGGTCCGCATGATAGACAAATGAAGGACTTACGCCTTCCGGCGCAGACCCATGCTATCGATCAGCGATACCGTCACCGAGATGGTCCAGTGGGTGTTCCCCGAGCACGCGGGTGCGCCGGGCCAGATCCACGGCGGGCGCATGATGCAGTGGATCGCCACGGTCGGCACCATGGCGGCAGCGCGCGTCGCGCGCGGGCACGTCGTCCTGGGGGCCCTGGATGACATTGACTTCCTCCACCCGGTCAAGGTCGGGGAGATCGCCGTGCTGCGAGCCCAGGTCGAAGCCGTGGGGCGCTGCTCGATCGAGGTGGGCGTGCAAGTCTTCTCCGAGAACGTGCTGAGCAGCCAGCGCGCCCTGACGCTCAGCTCTCATCTTGTCTTCGTCAAGGTGGACGATCAGCTCAAGCCCGTGCCGGTGCCGGCGCAGCTACTCCCGCGGGGAACCGCCGAGGAGGCTCTCTTCGCTGCGGCGCAGGAGCGCCGGCGTCAGCGCGTCGGCCGGCTCTCGCGCCGACGGGCGGCGGCCGCCGACATCGGCGGCGAGCCCGAGGAAGAGCTCCGCTGGTGCTTCGAGTCCTCCCGCTCGGTGCTGCCGGAGGATACGCTGTTCGGTCACACCATGTTTCCCGGCAAGCTGCTCATGGACATTGACGAGGCGGGAGGGATCCTGTCCATGCGCTATAGCCGGGGCCACGTGATGACGGCCTGCCTCGACGCCATGGATTTCTATGCGCCCATCAGCACGCACGAGGTCGTCATGTTCAAGGCGGCACTGAACCACGTCGGCAACTCCTCGCTCGAGATCGGCGTCAAGGTCCTGACCGAGGTCCCGTGGTCGGGCGAGGTCCGGCACGCCTGCACGGCGTATCTGAGCTTCGTCCACCTGGGGCCCGATCTGAGACCTTGCCCATGCCCACCCTTCACTCCCGAGACGGAGGGCGAGAAGCGGCGCTGGACCCTGGCCGAAGAGCGGCGCGCGCGCCGGCGCGAGCGCGTCAAGCGATTGAAGGCATCCATCCAAGAGGGAAGGTGACGGCATGTCTGGACACTCACGGTGGTCTCAGATCAAGCGCAAGAAGGGCAAGGCCGACGTGCAGCGGGGGAAGCTCTTCTCCAAGATCCTCCGCGAGATCACGGTGGCGGCCAAGCACGGTGGCGGCGACCCCAAGGGCAACGTGCGACTCAAGGCCGCGATAGAGGCCGCCAAGGCGGCCAACATGCCCGCAGACAATATCAAGCGGGCCGTCCAGAAAGGAACCGGCGAGGTGCCCGGGGAACAGTACGAGGAGATCACCTATGAGGGCTACGGTCCCGGCGGGGTCGCCGTCCTCGTCCAAGTGCTGACGGACAACAAGAACCGGACGGGGCCGGAAATCAGGCACATCTTCGAGAAGCAGAGCGGGCGCATGGGTACGGCGGGCTGCGTCGCCTGGATGTTCGACCGCCGCGGCGTCATCCAGGTGGACGCCGAGAAGACGAAGGAAGACGTGGTGCTCGAGCAGGCGCTCGAGGCGGGCGCGACGGACGTGCGGACCGTGGAAAAAGTTTTCGAGATCACCACCACGCCTGATGAAATGGAGACGGTGCGCCAGGCGCTCGAGGCGAAGGGACTGCCCGTGCTCGAGGCCGAAGCTTCCATGGTCCCCCAGTCCACCGTCCGGGTGGAGGGCAAGGACGCCGCCGCGGTGCTGCGGCTCATCGAGGCGCTCGAGGAGCAAGACGACGTCCAGGCTATCTATTCCAACTACGACATCCCCGACGAGGTCTTCGACGCCATCTCCGCGGCCTAGCAGCGTGCGCGTCATGGGCGTTGACCCTGGGCTCGTGGACACCGGATTCGGCGTCCTCGAGGCGGGCCCGGGTATGGTGACCGTCGTGGAGGCGGGGGTAGTCTCGACGGCGGCCACCCAGCCGCTCGAAGCCCGGCTCAATGCTATCTATCGGGCGATGGTCCAGATTATCGAGGCGCAGCGGCCAACCTTCCTCGTGGTGGAGGATCTCTATACGGAGTACAAGTTTCCCCGTACCGCCATTCTCATGGGCCATGCCCGCGGAGTCATCTACCTGGCGGCGCGCCAGCTGGGCGTGGGCGTGACCGCGCTCTCGCCATCGGAGGTCAAGCGGGCCGTCACCGGCAATGGTGGGGCTGGCAAGGCGCAGGTGCAGCGCGGAGTCCAAACCCTTCTCGGTCTCAAGGACCTGCCGCGCCCGTCCCACGTGGCTGACGCCCTGGGTCTTGCCGTCACTGGCTTGGCCCGGGTGACCGGGATCACGCCTCGCGCGCGGGCTGTGCGATGATCGCGCTCATTCGCGGCAAGATGCGACGGAAGCACGAGGATCGCGTGGTCATCGAGGCGGGAGGCGTCGGATACGAAGTGGTGCTCCCGCCCGTGGTTCAGAATGCGCTCGCCGGCGCCGCGACCGGTGACGGGGACAGCGCCGACGAGGTTGCCCTCGAGATCCACTATCACGCGACCCAGAACCAGCCCTCACCGGTGCTGATCGGCTTCCTCTCGGGGCTCGACAAGGAGTTCTTCGAGAAGCTCATCACGGTCAAGGACGTGGGCCCGCTCGTCGCGGCTCGCTCGCTGGCAGCGCCCGTGGCCGAGATCGCCGCGGCGATCGCCCGCCAGGATGAGGCATATCTGAGGCGGTTGCCTGGCATTGGGCCGCAGAAAGCCAGGAACATCGTGGCGCAGCTGTCCTCGAAGGTGGCCAAGTTCGCGCTGTCCCAGGCGGCAGCGCCTGCCGACGGCAAGCCTGCTGGTCCCGTGCCAGCCGGGACGGACGAGGACGGGCTGCGCGGCGCGGTCTTCGAGATCATGACCAAGCAGCTCGGCCACCGGCCCAGCGAAGCCGCTCAGCTCATCACCACGGCACTGGCTCGCAATCCGCGGATCACCTCGCCGGAAGAGCTGTTCGACGAGATCTATCGGGGCGCCAAGACGCCATGACGGATGAGGCGCGGGTCATGAGCCGCGTGGCGCTGCCCGAGGAGACACAGGTCGAGCGCCAGCTCCGGCCCCAGCGGCTGGACGAGTACGTGGGCCAGCGCGCGGCGGTGGAGAGCCTCCGCGTCTCGGTCGAGGCGGCGCGCCAGCGCGCCGAGCCGCTCGACCACGTGCTGCTCTCCGGGCCGCCCGGCCTGGGCAAGACCACGCTTGCGACCATCCTCGCGAACGAGATGGGGGCCTCGATCATCACTACGGCGGGCCCCTCGCTCGAGCGGGGCGGCGACCTCATGGGTATCCTGACCAACCTCAACGAGCGTGACGTCCTCTTCGTGGACGAGATTCACCGGCTGCCGCGGGTCGTCGAGGAGCTGCTCTACCCGGCCATGGAGGACTTCACGGTCAACTTCGTCATGGACAAGGGGCTCAATGCGCGGACCATGCGGATCCCGCTCCGTCCCTTCACGCTGGTGGGAGCGACCACCCGACCTGGCATGCTCTCTTCACCGCTTCGCGAGCGTTTCGGCATCTTCCACCACCTCGATTTTTATTCGCTCGAGGAGCTCGAGGCCATCGTCATCCGCTCGGCCTCCATCCTCGGGGCAAACGTCGAGCTCCAAGGTGCCCACGCCATCGCGCGGCGCTCGCGCGGGACGCCGCGCATCGCCAACCGCCTCCTGCGCCGTGTCCGGGACTACGTCCAGGTCAAGGGCAGCGGGGTCGTGACGGCCCCCGCGGCGGACGACGCGCTCACCCGCGAGGGCGTGGACCTGGCAGGTCTTGACCGGCTCGACCGACGCTTCCTGGAGGCCATCATCCAGCAGTACGGGGGGGGTCCGGTGGGGCTCGAGGCTATTGCCGCCACCATCAACGACGAAGCGGAGACGCTCGCAGAGGTTGTGGAGCCCTTCCTCCTCAAGCTTGGATTCCTCGTCCGCACGCCGACAGGACGGAAGGCGACGCTCGCGGCCTACTCGCACCTCGGGCTCGCGGCGCCCGCCTCGCCCGGCGGACAGGGCATGCTGCCGATCTAGGGTGACCATCGTGAGCGACCTGGGGAAAATGCTTTTGGGATTGGGGCTCGTGATGGTACTTCTTGGTGGAATTCTCCTCTTGGCGGGCAATCTCGCCGGAAAGGTGCCATGGCTCGGACGACTACCCGGCGACATCTACATCGAGCGGGAGAGGTGGCGATTCTATTTCCCGCTCGGCACCTCGATCCTCCTCTCCGTCGTCGTCTCGCTGCTCCTCTGGCTCTTCTTCCGGCGCTAGTAGTCGCCCTGCTGTTCGCCTTCCACACGCCTGCTCGGGCGTCGGATGACATCCGTGTCGGGCTTGCCGACGCGCTGGCCACGGTCGAGGTCGGTGGCGGGTCCATGCTGATCCACGACTTATCCGGCCGTGCCTTGAGCGAGGACACCGTGACCTGGGTCAGGGTAATCCGACGGGACAACGGGCTCGAGTGGCGCGGCCAGCGGCTCACGGGCCTCCGGGTGACTCCCGCGGGCGCCCCGTCCCTCCGCTTCCAGCAAAGAATGTACCTGGGGGTGATCGACGTCATCGCCGCGCCGGAGGGGTTGATGGTGGTCAATCAGCTCCCGCTCGAGGACTACCTGGTCGGCGCCGTCAAGGCCGAGGCCGGCGACAAGATGCCGCCCGAGATGCTCAAGGCTCAGGCCATCGTGGCACGTACCTACGCCGCGTATCACCGTCGTCTCAATGCGGCCAAGCCCTACCACCTGACGGCCGGCACGTCCAACCAGCAGTATGCAGGGCACGTGCCCCAGGACTCGCCGGCGTGGGCCGCCGTGCGGGAGACCGAGGGACAGGTGCTGCTCTGGGAGGGCGAGCTCTTCCCTGCCTTCTACCACACGGATAGCGGCGGGTACACCGAGGACCCGCGCGCGGTGTTCGCGGCGAGCAATATGCCCGCGCTGCGTCCGGTGCGCGTGGAGTTCCCCTCGGCCTCGCCGCACCATTCGTGGAGCCTCGACATCCCGCTCGTCGACGTCGCGGTGGCGCTCAGGCGCGGCGGCATCTCGGTGGGCCATGTCGTGGGGCTGCACGTGCTCGAGCGAAGCACGTCACTCCGCGTGTCGCGCATCGCTGTCCAGGGTACGCGCGGCATGGCCACGCTCAGGGGCAACGATTTCAGACGTCTCCTGGGCTACGACACGCTCAAGAGCACGCTCTTCGCCGTGTCGGTGGACCGGGTGCAGGCGCGGTTCGCTGGGCGGGGCTACGGTCATGGGGTCGGGCTCGACCAGTGGAGCGCCAAGACGATGGCCGAGCAGGGCTACACGGCCGATCAGATCGCGCTCTATTACTATCCGGGCGCCACGCTGTCGTCGCTGACCGCCACCTCGTCGCTCAAGTAGCCGAGGGTCGAGCTGCGACGCTGTTAACGAGCCGCGAGCATGGCCATTCGAGCTCGGTGTCGGAGCCGCGAGGCGAGGCCCGGGCGGGTCAGCGGCGAGGTGAGGACTCGTTGAGTTCCAGGGCGATCGCGTGGGCCGATTTCGAGCGCGTGGACATGCGCGTGGGCGTGGTGATCGACGCGCAGCCCTTTCCCGAGGCAAAGAAACCCGCCATCAAGCTCTCGATCGACTTCGGCCCACTCGGCGTCAAGCGCTCGAGCGCTCAGATCACCGACCGCTACGCTCCGGCCGCTCTCGTCGGTCGGCGGGTGATCGCGGTGGTCAACTTTCCGCCCAAGCAGATCGGGCGGTTCATCTCGGAGGTCTTGGTGCTCGGCGCTTTCAACGAAGCGGGGGAGGTCATCCTCCTGCGTCCGGATTTCGACGTTTCTCCAGGCTCGAAGATCGGGTAGCGCTCCGCTCTGTCCGCAAAGAGCCGGGTGGCCGCCCGAGACCCTCGGGGCGCCCCATCTCCCCTCGAGCCGATGGGGTTCCACAACCCCGCTCCCCAACGGCCCTTGTGAGTCGCTGGCCCCATCGGTCCCATCGCGCTAGACTTCGCAGGGTATGGATGTGTCCTTGTTTAACTACGAGCTGCCGCCGGAGCTAATCGCGCAGGAGCCTGCGGAGCCGCGGGATGCCTCGCGGCTCTTCGTGCTGGACCGTGCGGGAGGCGGCTGGGAAGATGCGCGCTTCTCCGTCCTGGGACGCTGGCTGAGGCCTGGGGATTGTCTCGTGCTCAATGAGAGCCGGGTCATTCCCGCGCGGCTGCTCGGCGCCCTCGAAGGCGATGGCCGATTGGTCGAGCTCCTGATGCTGCGCGTCCTGGACGGGATGCGGTGGGAGGCGCTGGTGCGACCTGGCAAGCGCTGCGGCGTGGACGCGCGCATCTCGCTGGCAGGCGGTGCCGGGAGGGCGATCGTACTCGAGCACCGTGGCGACGGCGCGCGGGTCGTCGAGGTCGAAGCGCCCTGGCCCGTGGAGGAGCTCCTCGAGCGGCATGGCCTGCCGCCGCTTCCCCCTTATATCGAGCGGCACGAAGCGCCCAAACCCGAGGATTGGGAGCGATACCAGACCGTCTACGCTCGGCGCAATGGGTCGGTGGCCGCACCGACGGCCGGGCTGCATTTCACTCCTGCGCTACTGGAGAGTCTGGCCGGATCCGGTGTTGAAATCCACCGCCTGACCCTTCACGTGGGGCCCGGGACTTTCCGGCCGATCCGGACGACGCACGTCGCGATGCACCGGCTCGAACCCGAGCTGGCGGTCCTGCCAGCCGCGACGGCCGAGGCCGTGAACCGCGCAAAGGGCCAGGGCCGCAGGGTGATCGCCATCGGGACTACCGCGACGCGCACGCTCGAGTGGGCTGCCGACGAGGCCGGCCGGGTATACCCGCGCCAGGGAAGAGCCGACACCTTCATCTATCCGGGCTATCGCTTCAAGACCGTGGACATTCTCGTGACCAATTTCCACCAGCCGCGCTCGACGCTACTGCTGCTCGTCGCGGCCTTCGCCGGACGGGAGCGGGTTCTCGAGGCCTATGCCCATGCCATCGCCGCGGGCTATCGGTTCTATTCCTACGGCGATGCCATGTTGATCCTGTGACGGCGCCGGTCACGTTCGAGCTCATCGCGCGCGACGGGCTGGCTAGGGCGGGGCGGCTCACGACGCCTCATGGAACCGTGGAGACCCCGGCCTTCATGCCTGTCGCCACCGTTGGCTCGGTCAAGAGTCTCTCGCCCGGCGACGTGCGATCCGCCGGGGCACAGATCGTGCTCGCGAACACCTACCACCTGTTTCTCCGTCCCGGGCACGAGCTCGTGCGCGAGCTGGGCGGGCTGCACCGCTTCATGGGCTGGGACGGACCCATCCTCACGGACTCGGGAGGCTACCAGGTGTTCAGTCTCTCGAAGCTCCGGCGTCTCGGTGAAGAGGGTGTCGAGTTTCGTTCGCACATCGACGGCTCGCTGCGCCTGCTCACTCCCGAGATCTGTGTCGAGATCCAGCACGCCCTCGGGGTTGACGTCCTCCACCCCCTCGACGAGTGCCTGCCATACCCCGCCACGGAGACCGAGACCGAGCGCTCGCTCGGCCTCACGCTCAGGTGGCTGGCCCGCTCGGTCGCGGCTCACGCCACGGGCGATGGTCGCCGGGCGCTCTTCGGCATCGTCCAGGGCGGAGCGTATCCGGCGCTCCGAAAGCGGGCCGTCGAGGCCACGTGTGCCTATGACCTTCCGGGCTACGCCATCGGCGGCCTCTCGGTCGGCGAGGGCAAAGAGCTGCTCTACGATGTGGCCGAGCTCACCGCCGGGCTCCTGCCAACCGACCGGCCGCGCTACCTCATGGGCGTGGGCAAGCCACCGGACCTGGTCGAGGCCATCGGCCGCGGCATCGATCTCTTCGATTGCGTCATGCCGACGCGCAACGCGCGCAATGGACAGGCCTTCACCGCCGATGGGCCGCTCACCCTTGGACACGCGCGCCACGCACGGGACGGAAGACCCCTCGACGCCAGCTGCGCTTGCCTTGCGTGCCGTGACTTCTCGCGCGCCTACATCCGGCATCTGTTCGCGGCGCGAGAGCTCCTGGCTTATCGGCTTCTCTCGCTGCACAATCTCACGTTCTATCTGGGGCTCATGGCGGCATCGCGCCGCGCAGTCGCCGAGGGCGCGTTTGCAGCATTCCGCTCTCGGTTTCTCGAGCGATATGCGGTAAAATCCGTGGGCGGTTCGGAGCCCACTTCGACAGCCACGGAGGCCTGAAGTTCATGGTGGATCTCGCGTTCGCGGCGGCGCAGGCGCCCAGCGGTCAGGGCAGCGGCTCCATGATGGTGCAGGTCGCATTCTTCGCCGCCATCTTCGCCATCTTCTACTTCCTCCTGATCCGGCCGCAGCAGAAGCAGCGCCGCGAGCGCGAGAGACTGCTGGCCGCCGTGAAGGCGGGCGACCGGGTGGTGATGACGAGCGGGCTGCACGGCACCGTCGTGAAGCTGTCGGAGCACACCGTCACGCTCAAGGTCGCCGACCAGGTGCGGCTCGAGTTCGACCGCACCGCGATCGGTCGCATCGTGCCCGCCGCGGGCGAGGGAGGCTCGGCCTCCTGATGACGAGGCGCCTCTGGCTGCGCGTCGGACTCGTCACCCTCGTTGTGGCGGTGGCCGCCTTCTACCTCTATCCGCCGAAAAAGACCATCAACCTCGGCCTCGACCTCCAGGGCGGCATCCATCTCGTTCTGGGCGTGGACATCGACAAGGCCTTTCAGGCCCAGGTGGAGCGGGCGGGGGATGCCATCCGCGGCTCGCTCGAGAAGAAGGGCATCGGCGTCACGTCGGTCGAGCGCCGCGGCACGACGGAGCTCGTCGTGCAGTTGGCATCGGCGCAGAGCTGGGCCGAGGCGCAGACCGCGCTCAAGGAGCATGGCGGCTTCGAAGTCAAGGAGGCGGACCAGGGTGCCGGCCGCACGGTGCTCGCCATGCGCCAGCGCGAGGTCGCGACTCAGCGAGAGTGGTTCATCAAGCAGGGTCTCGAGACCATCCGAAACCGCGTGGACCAGTTCGGTGTCGCCGAGCCCTCGATCCAGCAGCAGGGCGACAACCGCATCCTGATCCAGCTGCCCGGTGTGCAGGACCCCGATCGCGCCAAGGCGCTGATCGGCAAGACGGCCCTCCTCGAGTTCAAGCTCGTCAACGACGGGGCGAACGTCGAGCAGGCGCTCGCCGGGCAGATACCTCCGGGCTCGGAGCTCCTCTACCAGCGCCGCGTGGACAAGCAGACCAAGGAGGAGCGTCGCACTCCCTTCGTCGTGGAGAAGCGGGCCTTGCTCACGGGGGCCGACATCGCCAACGCGCGTGTCTCGATCGACCAGAACTCGAGTGAGCCCTACGTCTCTCTCGAGTTCACCGCCGCCGGCGCGCGCGCCTTTGCGGAGCTGACCGCGAACAATGTCGGGCGACGCCTGGCCATCATCCTGGACGGCAGCCTGTACTCTGCGCCCGTCATCCGCGAGCGCATTCCCTCCGGGCAGGCGCAGATCACCGGCGGCTTCACCACCGAGGAGGCGACCGACCTGGCCATCGTGCTCCGGGCCGGTGCCCTCCCGGCCCCCGTGCAGGTGCTCGAGGAGCGCACCGTGGGACCGTCGCTGGGCGCCGACTCGATCCGCAAGGGCATTGTCTCGAGCGCCGCGGCCGCTCTCGCCGTGGTGTTGTTCATGCTCGTCTACTACCGGCTCTCCGGGCTGATCGCCGACGTCGCCCTCGGTCTCAATCTGCTCATCCTGCTGGCGGCGATGGCGGGATTCCACGCCACTCTCACGCTGCCGGGCATCGCCGGCGTCGTCCTGACGATCGGCATGGCGGTGGACACCAACATTCTCATCTTCGAGCGCATCCGGGAAGAGCTCCGGGCGGGTAGGACCGTGCGTGCGGCTATCGACGCAGGCTTCGCCCGGGCCTTCCGCACCGTCATCGACACCCACGTGACCGTGCTCGTGTCCGCAGCCATCCTCTACCAGTTCGGCACCGGGCCCGTGAAGGGGTTCGCCGTGACGCTGGCGATCGGTCTCCTGGCGAGCCTCTTCACCGCCGTGTTCTTCACCCGCCTCGTCTTCGATCTCGTCTACACACGGTCGCGGCGGGTCGAGAGCATCTCCATCTAAGGCCCGCCATGCTCCAGATCTTCGTCAACGCGAGCTACGATTTCGTGGGCAAGAGGCGGTGGTTCTACACTGTCTCGGCCGGGTCCATGATCCTGAGCCTCGTCTGGGTCTTCTTCGTCGGTGGCCTCAACTACGGCATCGACTTCACCGGCGGTGCGCTGCTCCAGGTCCGGTACGACAAGCCGGCCACCGTGGACCTGGTCCGCCGGGGCCTCGACGAGATCAAGCTCGGGAACGCGGTGATCCAGCAGTTCGGCGACGCGCAAGAGTACCTGATCCGGCTGCCGCACGTCGCCGAGAAGCCCGATGATCTCTCGAAGCAGGTCCAGACCGCCCTGGCCAAGGCGGCGAAACGGGGTGTTGAGATCCGCCGCGTCGAGTTCGTGGGTCCGCAGGTGGGCCGGGACCTGCAGCTCCAGGCCCTGTATGCGGTCCTGGCCGGCATGGCGGGCATCCTGATCTATGTCGCGTTCCGCTTCCACTTCCGGGACGGCGTGATTTCCGTGGTGGCCATCGCCCACGACGTCATTGTCACGCTCGGAGCGCTGTCCTTGACCCAGCGCGAGATGTCGCTGCCGGTGCTGGCGGCCCTTCTGACCATCGTCGGCTATTCGATCAACGACACGATCGTTGTCTTCGACAGGATTCGCGAGATGCGAGGCAAGGGGATCCGCAAGGGACAGACCCTGGCGGACCTGGTCAACACGGCCATGAACCAGACCCTGTCCCGAACGCTCCTGACCTCGTTCACGACCTTCATGTCGGCCCTCGTCCTCCTGATCTTCGGAGGCGAGGTCCTGCGAGATTTCGCCTTTGCTCTCGTGGTAGGAGTCGTGACGGGTACCTACTCGTCCATCGCCGCGGCCTCGCTGGTGATGGACTGGGAGACCTGGAGCCGGGTCAAGGCCAAGACTTCGGGGAAGGTCCCGGCCAAGGCGTGAAAGGTCGAAAAAAAAACGCAGCAAAGTCCTGATTTTAGTGGCAGAATCACTGGTCAACCTAGGAGGGTTTAGGTTGACCCAGCTTCAGACGCTCATAGAAGAGATTCCGAAGTACCAGCCGGGCGCCGACCTCGACCTGGTGAGCCGCGCCTACCGCTTCTCGGAGCACAGCCACAAGGGGCAGCAGCGTGCCTCGGGTGAGCCGTACCTCTCCCACCCTCTCGAAGTCGCCGGCCTCCTCGTGCACTTCAAGATGGACGTCACGACCGTCACGGCCGGCCTCCTTCACGATGTCCTCGAAGACACGACGGCCACCAAGGACGACCTCCAGCGGGAGTTCGGCGCGGAGATCGCCGAGCTCGTGGACGGCGTCACCAAGATCGGCAAGCTCGCCTTCTCGTCACGAGAGGAGAGGCAGGCCGAGAATTTCCGGAAGATGGTCGTGGCGATGGCTCATGACCTGCGCGTGCTGATGATCAAGCTGGCCGATCGCCTCCACAACATGCGTACGCTCGCCTACCTGCCACCCGACAAGGGGCGCAAGATCGCCCAGGAGACGCTCGACATCTACGCCCCGCTGGCGCACCGCCTGGGGATGGCCAAGGTCAAGGCCGAGCTCGAGGACCTGGCGCTCCGCATGATGCAGCCCGAGGACTACCAGGAGCTCATGCGCCGGGTCGCCAAGCGCCGGCTCGAGCGCGAGGCCGAGATCAACCAGCTCATCGCGATCCTCCAGGAGAAGCTCGGCGAGGTGGATATCGAGTCCAAGATCGCCGGGCGCCCGAAACACTTCTACTCGATCTGGAAGAAGATGCACGAGGGCGGCCGCGAGTTCGACGAGATCTACGATCTCACGGCGGTCCGCGTCCTGACCAAATCGGTGCGCGACTGCTACGGGGCCCTCGGCGTGATCCACTCGCTCTGGAAGCCCGTCCCGGGACGGTTCAAGGATTTCATCGCGATGCCGAAGGTCAACATGTACCAGTCACTGCACACGACGGTCATCGGACCGAAGGGCGATCCCGTCGAGATCCAGATCCGCACCTGGGACATGCATCGGGTGGCCGAGGAGGGCATCGCCGCCCACTGGCTCTACAAAGAGAAGAAGAGCGACCGCGACCGGTTCGACGAGGCCTTCACGTGGCTGCGGCAGCTCATGGAATCGCAGAACGAGGTCAAGGACTCGAAGGAGTTCCTCGATTCTGTGCGGCTCGACCTCTTCCCGGACGAAGTCTACGTCTTCACCCCGAAGGGCGACGTCAAGGCGCTGCCTGAGGGCTCGACGCCGCTCGACTTCGCCTACGCCGTCCACACCGATGTCGGACACCACTGCGTCGGTGCCAAGGTTAATGGCAAGCTGGTGCCGCTGCGCTACACGCTTCGCCAGGGCGATATCGTCGAGATCGTCGCCTCGCCGACCCAGCACCCGAGCCGCGACTGGCTGAAGATCGTCAAGTCCAGCCGGTCGAAGGCCAAGATCAACCAGTGGCTCAAGGTCGAGGGGCGCGCCCGCTCGCTCGAGCTCGGTCGCGAGCTCTTCGAACGCGAGGCCAAGAAGTACCGGCTGGTGGCAGCGACGCTCGTGGCCTCTGAAGAGATGAAAAAGCTCCTCACCGAGCTCGGTTTTCCCTCGGCCGACGACCTTCTCGCCTCGGTCGGGTATGGCAAGACATCCATCCACCAGGTGCTGGGCAAGCTCGCCCCGACCGTGGTTCACGACGACCAGGTGCCGGAAGTCCGAGCGCCCAAGGCGAAGAAGGCCGAGGGCGCGGTGCGCATCCGGGGGGTGGACAACCTTCTCGTGCGTTTTGGCAAGTGCTGCTCGCCGGTGCCGGGCGACGGGATCGTGGGCTTCATCACGCGGGGCAGGGGACTGACTGTTCACGCGCGCGACTGCCTGACGGTCGTCAAGAACGTGCTCGACAAGGAGCGCCTGGTGACGGTCGAGTGGGATGGTGGGGAGCCCGCCCAGCGTCCGGTCAAGATCGCCGTCTACATCGGGCGCGATCGCCCGGGACTGCTCGCCGAGATCACCGGGGCGATATCCTCGCGCCAAGGCAATATCACGAAGGCGGAGATCACGGTCACCGAAGATCGGAAGGGCATCAATCACTTCGTGATCGAGGTCGAGGACCTCCAGCAGCTGCAGGGCATCATGCAGGCGATCCGCGAGGTCAAAGACGTGATGAATGTGGAGCGCGTGAGAGGATCGTGACCCACGCGGAGTTCGAGGCCCTCGTCGCGAGAGCCTTGCGCACGCTCCCTCGCCGGTTCAAGGACAAGATCGAGAACGTCGCCGTCGTCGTCGAAGAGTGGGCGGACGAGGACACACTGCGCGAGCTCGGCATCGAGCCGCCCGACACGCTCTACGGACTCTACCGGGGCATCGACCTGACCCACCGTGACTCCGGCTATGGCAATGTTCTGCCGGATACCATTCATATCTACCAGGGCCCCATCGAGGAGGACTGCGAGGACGCCGAGGAGATGTCCGAGCTGGTTCGCGACACCGTGATCCACGAGATCGGCCATTATTTCGGGCTCGACGACGACACGATGGAGAGCCTCGAGCAGGAACCCTAAGGTCTCCTTCTCCTCCGGTACGTCCTGAAGCCTGCCGCGAGCCTATTAGGCGCAAATTTTTCCTTGACACTACTTTCAATTGTCCTTATGTTTTCAGCGTACGCTGAAAATCATGGAACAAGTGAAACCATGGAGAATACGCATAGTATTAGGAGGTGGGCAGCCCAGCGGCTCCGGGAGCTGTTCCCGAGAGCGGCCGCGTGGGAGGAGCATGCCGCAGCCAAAGTCGGCAGCCAAAAGGCTGATCTATTGGTAAAATTCAGGCTCGGCGGCGAAGAGCAAGCCCTCCTTCTGGAAATCACTTCTCTCGGACAACCCCGCCAGATCCGAGAGGCCATTACGCGGCTGGGCGAGCTCCGCGCCGAGATGGAAGGGGCCTATCCTGTCGCGGTAGCCCAGTACATCAGCCCGCAGGGGGCCGCGCTGCTCAAGCGCAATGGCCTTGGCTACCTGGACCTCTCGGGCAATTGCTACCTGGCCTTCGGCAACGTGCTGATCGAGAAAGAGGGCAAGCCGAACCTTCGCCCCTCGACCCGCCCACTCAAGTCGCTCTTTGCTCCGCGCGCGACCCGGGTGGTCCGAGCGCTGCTCGTCGAGCCTGGGCGTCTCTGGCGGCTCGACGAGCTGGCGAAGGCGTCAAAAGTCAGCCTGGGCCACGCTCATAACGTGGTCAAGCGCCTGGTCGAGCTGGCCTGGGTGGATCGCGGGGAGCAGCAGCGTATCCTCCTGAGCAAGCCCGCCGACCTCCTGGATGCCTGGGTCGATGCCTACACCTACCGGCTGAACGAGGCTGCGACCTTTTTCTCGCCAGAGCGGATCACTCGCAGGCTCGTGGGCGAGATCGCCAGGGTTGCCCAGGAGGATGGTCGCCGCGTCGCGTTCACGCTTCATGCCGGCGCGGCGCTCGTCGCCCCGAATGTCCGCTTCCCGGCCATTCACTGCTATCTCGAAGGTGACCCGGAGTCCGTGGCTAGGGCCTTGGGACTACGGCCCGGTGACGCTGAAGGCAATGTGCACCTGCTGGCGCCCTACGACCCGGGAGTCTTCCACGCGCCCATCACGAAGAGCGGCGTCCCGGTCGTCTGCCTGCCGCAGCTGTATGCAGATCTCTACCACTACGAGCGACGCGGCCGTGAACAGGCGGCCCATCTCCGCCGTGAAGCCATGGGCTTCTAGGCCGTCCGAGGGGAGGTGACCCTTCCATGAAGAAGGCGAAGAAGAAGAGCGCGACGAAGCGCAAGAAGGCGACGAAGAAAGGCCGCCGGAAGTAACCGGCGGGGGAGCCGGACGATCGCAGAGGAAAGGGGGTGACTTCTACATGGCGAAGAAGAAGAAGGCGGCCAAGAAGAAGAAGAAGTAGTGTTCTCGGGCCGGTGGGAGGTGGCGGCCTCCCACCGGCGCTTACCACGCTGCAACAGCAGGAAGCCGGCGGGGGGTGAGAACGCCCCTCGCCGGGTTTTTTTGCGGAGGCTAGACGACCTTGACGACCTTGCCGGCCTTGAGGCAGCGGGTGCAGACGCGGAGGCGCTGGACGACCCCCGCCGCGCCGATCCTGCCCCGGATCGAGATCAGGTTGGCCAGCCAGCGCCGCTTCGTGACATTGTGGGCGTGGCTGATCCTGTGGCCGACGGACGGGCCTTTCCCGCAGACATCGCAACGCTGAGCCATGCCGACTCCTTGAAGGATCTGCGTCTGGTGTGCCGGACGCGAGGCCCTTTTATAGCATGATCACGTGACCGGAGCAACGACTTGACCCCGACGAAGCCCACAGCCGGCGACCTGTCGGCCGTGCCCACGGCCGCGCCCGGACCGCGGACGCGGCTCGAGGCCCTCCCGGGCGTCGGCCCGCAGCGCGCGAAGCTCCTGGCCAAGCTTGGCCTCGTCACGATCGAGGACGCTCTCTGCCAGCACCTGCCGATCCGCCACGAGGACCGGAGCCAGATCACGCCGCTCGGCCGCGTCACCGTCGGTGACGCCCGCACCTGCGCCGGCACCATCGCCGGCATCAGCCCGCCGCCCCGAGGGCGCCCGCGCGTGCCACTGAGCGTGATGATCCGGGACGCGAGCGGTTTCCTCAGCTGCACCTGGTTCAACCAGCCGTAGCTGGCGCGTGTCTTCAAGTGTGGCGAGTAGCTCATCGTCCACGGGCGGGTCCAGCCTTACGGCCGCGGGCCGCTGCAGATGCTGGTCAAGGACTATGAGCTGGTCGAGGATGGGGAGGACGAGACTCTTCACACGGGCCGGCTCGTGCCGGTGTATCCAGCTACCGAGGGCCTGACACAGCGGCCGCTCCGCCGACTGATCAAGCGCCTGGTCGATGGGTGGGCGGACGAGCTCGAGGATCCGCTGCCCGAGGCGGTCCGGGCGCGGCGAGATCTGATGCCGCTGGGCCCGGCGATCCGGGGCGCGCACTTCCCGGACACGGAGCAACAGCGGGCCGCGGCGCGCCGCCGGCTCGTCTTCGACGATTTTTTCCTCCTCGAGGCCGGCCTCGCCATCCGCCGGCACCGGGAGGGCCGCCGCAGAGGCCTCGCGATCAACCCGCCGGGTAATCTCGCCCGACAGCTGCTGGCCTCGCTTCCCTACACCTTGACACAAGCCCAGGCACGAGTGTGGCGCGAGATTCGAATGGACATGGCCGAGCCCTATCCACTGAATCGCCTCCTCCAGGGCGACGTGGGCTCAGGCAAGACCGTCGTGGCGGCGCTCGCCATCGTCTCCGCGGTGGAGGCAGGTTATCAGGCGGCCCTGATGGCGCCGACGGAGATCCTGGCCGAGCAGCACGTCATGACGCTCTCGGCCCTGCTCGAGCCTCTGCGGGTGCGTGTCCTCCTGCTGACGAGTGCCGTCAAGGGCAAGGCGCGCCAGGCGGCGGTCGCGGCAGTCGAGAGTGGCGAGGCGGCTTGCGTCATCGGCACCCACGCGCTGGTACAGGGAAGCCTCGTCTTCAAGCGGCTGGGCCTCGCGGTGATCGACGAGCAGCATCGTTTCGGCGTGGGCCACCGCGCGGCGCTCCGCGGGAAGGGCGAGAGCCCCGACGTGCTCGTCATGACGGCGACGCCCATTCCACGCACGCTGGCGCTGACGCTCTACGGCGACCTCGACGTGTCGGTCCTCGACGAGCTTCCCCCGGGCCGCAGACCCGTGCTCACCGTGGCTCGCGGGGAAGGCAAGCGCCGCGGGATCTACGACTTCTTCCGCAAGCAAATCGCCGAGGGGCGGCAGGTCTACGTCGTCTGCCCGCTCGTCGAGGAGTCGGAGGCCTCAGACCTGCGCGCCGCGACCGAGATGTCCGAGCGGCTCCAGCGGGAAGTCTTCCCCGAGTGTCGCGTCGGGCTGCTCCATGGCCGCATGCGCTTCCACGACAAGGAGCGCGTCATGCGTGAGTTCAAGGAAGGCGCGGCGCACGTTCTCGTCTCGACGAGCGTCATCGAGGTCGGTATCGACGTGCCCAACGCGTCGGTGATGCTGGTCGAGCACGCGGAGCGCTTCGGACTGTCGCAGCTCCACCAGCTGCGCGGCCGAGTCGGGCGCGGTCCCTGGACGAGCTACTGCATCCTCATGTCGGCCGCGGCGGGCGAAGACGGCAAGCGGCGCATCGAGGCGATGACGGAGACCAGCGACGGCTTCAAGATCGCCGAGGTCGACCTGGAGCTCCGTGGGCCCGGCGAGTTCTTCGGCACGCGCCAGTCGGGGCTGCCGGAGTTCCGCGTGGCCAATCTCCTGCTCGACGGCGCCATGCTGGAGGAAGCGCGGCGCGAGGCCTTCGCCCTCATCCGGGACGATCCGAGCCTGCTCGCATCCGCCCACAGGGGGCTGCGTGCCGCGCTCCTCGAGCGCTGGCGCGGGAAGCTGGACCTGGCCGGGATCGGCTGATGCGGGTGCTCGCCGGCGCGCTCAAGGGACAGCGGCTGGTCACGCCCAAAGGCCGCACCACGCGGCCCACGGCCGACCAGGTGCGGATCGCCTGCCTCGACACGCTCATGCCGTATCTCGAGGCGGGGCCGTTTCTCGACCTCTTCGCCGGCGCCGGCGGAGTCGGCATCGAGGCGCTCTCGCGCGGGGCTCCCTCGGCGGTGTTCGTCGAAGGAGACCGTGCGGCGGTCTCCGCGCTCAAGGACAACGTGGAGCGGCTCGGACTCGGCGATCGTGCCCGGATCGTGCGCCGGGACGTGATGCGCGCGCTCGCGGTGCTCAGCGCCGAAGGCGCCCGCTTCGCCGTGGTCTTCCTCGACCCGCCCTACGATGGGTCGCATGTCGTGGCGACGCTCGAGGCGATGTCAGCCGACGGCGGGTGCCTCCTGCCGGGGGCCATCGTCGTGGCGCAGCACCCGACCAAGCACCCGCCCGCCGTGGCCCAGCCCGGCTCGCTCGAGCTCTGGAAGAGCCGGCGCTTCGGGGAGACGACCTTGACTTTCTTTCGCGCCCGCGCGTAGAGTGAGCGTGATTTTTCGACGACTGTCGCCGCACGAACGGGGGACGACGTGGGCAAGCGGGCCGTGTACCCGGGCATGTTCGATCCGATGCACAACGGGCACCTGGACCTCATCGAGCGCAGCCTGCGAATCTTCGACGAGCTGATCGTCGCCGTCGTCGCCAATCCGTCCAAGCAGCCGCTCTTCGAGGTCAAGGAGCGGCTCGAGATGATCGACGAGGCGACGGCCGGCATGGCACGCATGCGCATCACCTCTTTCGACGGCCTGCTGATCGATCTGGCGCACCGGGAGCAGGCCGATTGCATCATCCGCGGCATTCGGGCGGTGTCGGACTTCGAGTACGAGTTCCAGATGGCGCTCATGAACCGCAAGCTCCGCAGCACGGTGGAGACGGTGTTCCTGATGCCCCACGAGAAGTATACGTACATCTCCTCGCGACTCATCAAAGAGGTGACCTCGCTTGGCGCGTCCGTGACGGGCATGGTCCCGCCGGTGGTCGAGGAGCGGCTGAACGCCAAATTCTCCAGAAAGTAGGGTCTCCGTATGCTCGCCGACCGCCTCAAGACGCTCCATCCTTCGCCCACGCTCGCCATGCAGGCCAAGGCCAAGGCCATGCGCGCGCAAGGCATCAACGTCATCTCCTTCGGGGCGGGGGAGCCCGACTTCGACACCCCGCGCCACATCAAGGATGCCGGGATTCGCGCCATCGAGAGCGGCCAGACCAAGTACACGGAGGTGGGCGGCATCCCCGAGCTGCGCGCCGCGGTCTGCCAGAAGCTCACGCGGGATCTCGGGCTCGAGTACGCGCTCGACGAGGTGACGGTCTCCTGCGGCGCGAAGCACACCCTCTACAACATCATGATGGCGCTGGTGAATCCGGACGACGAGGTGGTGATCCCGAGCCCCTTCTGGGTCTCTTACCCGGAGCAGGTGCGTCTCCTGGGCGGCGTGCCCGTGCCCGTCGAGACCTCGGAGTCTAGCGGCTTCGATCTCGACCCGGCGGCCGTGCGTCGCGCGGTGACGCCGCGGACGAAGATCGTGGTCCTGAACAGCCCCGGCAACCCGACGGGCGCCGTCTTCTCGGCCCAGGCGCTGCGACAGGTCGGCGAGCTGGCCGTCGAGCGCGGCTTCTGGGTGGTCTCGGACGAGTGCTACGAGGCGCTGACCTACGAGGGGCATCACGTCTCCGTCGCCTCGCTCTCGCCCGAGATCAAGGCGCGCACGCTCGTGGTCAATACGTGCTCCAAGGCCTATGCCATGACGGGCTGGCGGCTCGGGTTCGCGGCGGGACCCACCCCCATCATCAAGGCGATGACGGATATCCAGAGCCAGGTGACCTCGAACCCGTCCTCGATCAGTCAGTGGGCGGCCGTGGAGGCGCTGGGTGGCCCGCAGGACGAGGTCGCCGTCATGGTCGGCGAGTTCGACCGGCGCCGCCGGGTGATCGTCGAGGGTCTGAAGGGCATGGCCGGCATCACGTGCGTGATGCCCAAGGGCGCCTTCTACGTCTTTCCGAACATCTCGGGTCTCTTCGGCAAGAGCTACAAGAGCGGGGTGCTCAAGGGCTCCGCCGACGTCTGTGCCTTCCTCCTCGAGGAAGCGCGTATCGCGACGGTGGCTGGCATCGACTTCGGCTCGGACGCCCACATCCGCCTCTCCTACGCCACGGGGCTCGCGACCATCCGGGAAGGCCTGAGCCGCATGGCGGCCGCCGTGCGGGCGCTCGAGGGATGAAGATCGAGGGCTCGAACGACATCCCCACCCCGCGCGATCGCGTCTGGACGGCCTTCCTCGATCCGGCCATGCTCTCGCGCGCCATTCCGGGCTGCGAGGGCCTGGAGGAGATCGGGCCCGGCGAGTACAAGGCCAAGATGAAGATCGGCGTCGCGGCGATCAAGGGCACCTTCGAGGGCAAGGTGCGCCTGTTCGACCTGGAGCCGCCCAGCCGCTACCGGATGGCCCTCGAGGGCAGCGGTGGCCCTGGCTTCGTCCGCGGAGAAGCTGCGATGGAGCTCTCGGACGCGGATGGCGGCACGCGCGTGTCCTACAGCGCCGACGTGCAGGTCGGCGGGCTCATCGCGAGCGTCGGACAGCGGATGCTGGGCGGCGTCAGCAAGATGATGCTCGACCAGTTCTTCACCCGCATGACCGAGATCCTGGCCGAGGGCAAGTAGAAGGCTACCGGTGCTCCCGCTCCGCCGGCTGCTGCTCGGCGCGCTCCTCGTCATCGCGGCGGCGCCCGCGACGGTATATCCAGGGCCTGCGGCAGCCGGGCCAGCGCCCGCGGCAGCCGGGACAGTGCCCGCGGCGGCCGGGAAGACCACGCCGGCCGAATGCTCGGGTGCCGGCGGCACCGGCCCGTCGCACTGCCTCTACCGCTCGCTCCTGCCGAGCTCCGGCATCGTCGCGGAGTGCCGCAGCGACCGCGACTGCCGTGTCGGCTACTACTACGGCAGCCCGGACCAGGCGACATGGCTGACTCCGCCGGCGGGTATGAGCGGCCTGCCCAAGCCCACGGTCATCTGGCACACGGCCACCTTTGCCGAGACGCGCTTCGATTGCGGGCAGGCCTGTAGCTGGAGCTACTTCTTCGAGGCGAAGCGCCGGCTGCTCTCGGCGCCGCGGCGCGACGTCCTTGCCGTGGACCACCGGCGCCTGCTCCTGGCGCAGGTGGACGGGCGCGCGCTCGCGATCCGGCAGCTCTTCTCGGCGCGCGACGTGCTGCGGGTCGAGCGAGACTGGGCGCCGGTCCTCACGGTCGGCGAGGCCATCACCTCGATTCGCTTCGACGCCGACGGCCGACTGGCCCTGACCTGGCTCAGAGGGCGCGAGCGCGCCCCGGTGTCCGAGCGCGTCTCGGTGCCGTCCTTCGCCCGCTAGGTGGCTGCGCGACCATCTAGGAACGCTCAATTTGACAGCCGATGGCTGTAATGTAGACTTTCACTCGGCCTGTTCCAGAACGTCGGTCATGCCAGCTTTCCAGGTGGTGCACGTGCTACTCATGCTGGCGAGGGCGGCGGCCAGTTTCGCCGCCCGAGGTGCGCCGATGACACGAGTTCCCACGGCTCTGGCACTCTCCACCGCGCTCGCGTGGCTGGCTGTCGCGGAGCCTGTCCTCGCCCAGAAGCCAAGCGCGGAGCGTCCGAGCTACGACGTAGGCGCCCGCTGGCTGCTCAGCGACGGCGTCTACGACCTGATCCGCGCCACCGGGGACGTCTACTTCTTTGCCGCCAGCCCCACCCGCCAGATCCAGCTGACGCGGGACCTCGGGATGTATCGGGTCCTCAAGGACGGCAACGTGGAGTGGCAGATTGATCCGCCTCCCACGCTCAAGTGGCCGCTCGAGGTCGGCAAGTGGGGCACGATCTACAACGCCGTCCTGCGCAACCGGGAACATCCCAGCGGTCTCTCGGTGCGTCTCACCTGGGAGGTCAAGGCCTACGAGAGCGTGCAGGTGCCGGCCGGAACCTACCAGGCATTCCGGATCGTGTACCTGGCCGAGTATCAGGGAGACTCATTGAGACGCGCCGGCGCGATCCCGGGCCGGCAGTCATGGAGCCTGGTCACATGGTACGCCCCAGAGGCCAAACAGATCGTGAAAGCCGAAGGAGTCGGGGTTCAAGGGGTGGACTTCCAGCTCGTCGCCTCGGACAGGTCGGCGGCGGCGCCGCTCCAGGTAGCGCTGAACGAGCCGAAGGACCAGGTCCATGTGAGCAGTGCGGAGACCACCGTGGGAGGCAAGGTCACGGCCGGGGCGGGTGTGGCGCGCGTGGCGGCCACGCTGAACGGCGTAGAGGTCTTCGCCCGCGCCGAGCGTGCCCCTGCGCCCCCGGAAATCGGGCTGAGCTTTCCGGTGGCGCTCCGCGAGGGTAGGAACGTGCTGCTGGTGACCGCCACGGACGCGCGCGGCCAGACCCGCCAGGAAGCGCGCGTGATCTTCCTCGACCGACCGACGAGGCCGCCCGTCGGTCCGGGGCCGCCACCGACCACGCCAACGCCTGCGCCTGTGGCATCTGCCCTGCAGGTCGCGATCTCCTCGCCACGGGATCAGGCCCGGGTCGACCAGGAGAGCATAGCGCTGGCCGGCCTCGTCTCGAGCGGCAAGGGCGTGACGCGGGTGATGGTGATGCTCAACGGCGTGGAGGTCTCGCGGCTCGGCGAGCGGGCACCGCAGCGGGCGCTGGCCGTCAACCTCCCGCTCAAGCTGCGGGACGGCCAGAACACGATCGTCGTCACGGCGACCGACGTCGATGGGCTGACCCAGCAGGACGTCCGCGCGGTCTACTTCGACCGGATCGTTCCCCTCACCGTGCAGTTCCGCCACCCGGAGGACCGGGCGCGCGTCGGCGACCCGTCGAGCCTGGTGGCGGCCGAGGTCAGCTCGGGCAAGGGAGTGGCACGGGTCTTTGTGCTGCTGAACGGCGTCGAGGTCTTCAAGCAGGCGGAGTCGCCCCCCAAGCGGTCGGTCGCGATCGCGGCACCCGTCAAGCTCCGCGAGGGGAACAACACTATCGTTGTCAGGGCCGGCGAGGCCGACGGCACGTTCCACCAGGAGGTCCGCACCGTCATCTACGAGCGGCCTCCGGTCGTCACGGCGTCCGAGCCGCCGCCGCCGCCCGCACGCAGCCGCGAGCAGTGGGCCGTGGTGATCGGCGTGGGGCGCTACAGCAGCCCGGCGATCCCCGAGCTTCGGTACACGGTCCCGGACGCCGAGGCGGTCCACCAGGTGCTGCTGAGCCAGGGCGGGTTCAAGAAGGAGAATGTGCTGTTGCTCACTGACAAGACCGAGAAGAAGCCCACGCTCCGGGACCTCAAGTGGGCCCTTGGCACCTTTCTGGCGCGCTCCGCGAAGAAGGACGACCTGATCGTGATCTTCTTCGCGGGGCACGGCGCTCCCGAGGTGGATCCACGCGGCGCCGAGTCCGACGGTCTCGCCAAGTACCTCGTCCCCAGCGACGCTGACCCCAACGACCTCTACTCGACGGCGCTGCCGATGGACGAGTTCCAGACCATATTCGATCGTATCGAGGCCGACCGGGTCGTGGTGTTCCTCGACGCCTGCTACAGCGGCGCGGCGGGTGGTCGCACCTTCGCGTCCAAGCGGACCAGGGCCGCCCGGGTCGACGAGGTGTTCCTGGACCGGCTCACGCGCTCCAAGGGACGCGCCATCATCACGGCCTCGCGGGCCTCGGAGGTCTCCCTCGAGGTGCCGGAGCTCGGCCACGGGCTGTTCACCCACTATCTCGTGCAGGGTCTCAGGGGCGCCGCGGATCTCGATCGCGATGGCATCGTGTCGCTCCAGGAGGTGTACCAGTACCTCGAGCAGCAGGTGTCCCAGAAATCACGCTCGATGGGCGGCAACCAGCACCCGGTGATGAAGGGAGAGATGGATGGGCTCCTGCCTCTGGTCAAGGTGGGCGGTCGATGAAGGGTTCGGTCGGCACGCTCGCGGTCATCGCCGCCCTGTCGCTCGTGGTGTGGACCACGGTCTACATCCTGAATCCATCGGCGCCCCTCACGCAGGCGGAGACGGTGATCGTCGTGGGCGCCTGCGCCGCCCTGGTCTTCGGCGTCAAGTGGCTCGTGTCCAGTCTCGGCAAGACGCGGGGAGGCGATGAGCCTCATGCGTAGGGCCGCCCTGGTGGCAGTGGCGGTCCTTCTCGCCCTGCTACCACCGAGCCTGTGGGGGCGAGGCAGCGGGCATGCGGCGGAGCCTCTCGCTCTCACCTGCAGCGCCGAAACCCCGACGGTTCCACTCGGGGGAAAGGTGATCCTCAAGGCATGGGCCCGATCGCCCTCCGGGCGCCCGCTCCGCTATACCTGGACGGCCACGGCCGGGCGAATCGAGGGGCGCGGCGCGGAAGCGCGCTGGAGCCTGGCCGACCTTCGCCCGGGTACCTTTGCCGCGACCGTGACGGCCGGCGACGGGGCGAGCACGTCCAGCGAGTGCCTGGTACGGGTCACCGTCAGACGGGATGTCCAGGGGCGCGGCCTCTCGCGCGAGACGGGGCGCGCTTTCCTCTCGTCAGGCCAGTCCGAAGCGGCCGGCTACGGGCTCTACAGCTACCTGCTCCTGGGAGCCCCGCCGAGCGAGTCGAGCCGCGAGCGCTATCTGAAAGCGATCGATGCCTACCTCGTGCTGGTTCCGGACGTGATGGGCCTCGAGGAGTACGTGCCGCGCCGTGAGCTCAACATCTTCTACCTGCCGGTGCGGGGCGAGGCGGCCACGCCCGTCTCGGGCCCGTGGGCCCTCGACAACTATGACTATGCGCGCGCGCGCAGCCTGCTCCGGGCCCTCCCTGGGTCCAATCGCGATGGGCCGTATATCCTGGCCGCGCTTCGGCCGCTCGGCGGCGCGCCGGCGGGAGTCACCTCGGGCCCGTATCTCTTTCAGGATCTCTCGAGCGTCCCGCCCCATCTGGCTGCCTCGTGGGTCAGAGAGTTCCTCAACCAGGCCGCGCAGGAGCGCTTCTGGGAGGAAAAGACGGCGGTGCAGCTGGCGCAGCGAATGCGCGCGACCGTCGGCATCATGGGCGCCGGGCTGCCCGAGGTCCGGAAGGCGTTGGATGGCTGGATCACCTGGGTCCGCTGACTGAGGGCCGATGATTCCGCGGACACGGCGCCGACGCCGCGGCTCGATCAGCTCACGCGGCGATCTGATGCTGCGGCATTGCCTGCTGCCTGCAGGAAGCCGACAGGAGGAGGCGACCCCGTCATGACCGAACCCACCCGCCCGCCGGGCAGACAGTCATGGCTCGCGAGTCTGATGCAGAAGCGCTGGGCGCCGTGGCTGGCCGTGCTTCTCGTGCTGCCGCCCCTCGGCCTCATCGTGCTCGGCGCGTACGGCGCGTTTCTCCTGATGCAGGACGATCCGATCGTGTACGCCGACATCGAGGAGCACTTCAAGTACGGCTCAACCGGCGGCGAGCGCGAGTCCGGGTTCCCGTACTGGCTCTTCCAGGCATTGCCGCGCGTGTGCGCGACCCACCTGCCGGGCCCCGGCTACGCGTCGCTCGGCTTCATCTTCGAAGAAGGCAAGGACCTGCCGGTCGGCATGTCCAGGCGCCGTTACCAGGGCATCGACCGCACCTTCCTCAACTGCGCCGTGTGCCATGCGAGCACGGCGCGCGACAACCCGGAGGCCAAGCCGCGCCTGTACCTCGGGATGCCGGCCAACACCTTCAACCTGTGGGCGTTCCAGAAGTTTCTCTTCGACTGCGCGTTGGATCCGAGGCTGTCCGCCGAGTACGTCGTGCCTGAGATCGATCGCCTCATGCGCGAGAAGGGCGAGCGGCTCGGTCCCGTCGACCGCTATCTCGTCTACCCGGTCGCCACCGCGATCGTCCGCGAGCGGTTGCTCATGATCCGCGGCCGGTTCGAGCCGCTCCTGAAGTATCCGGAATGGGGCCCTGGACGCGTCGACACCTTCAACGCGGCGAAGGTGCTCTTCAACTTCCCGCTCGGCGCGCTCTCGGAGGCCGAGAAGAACGCGCCCTCGGACTTCCCGTCGATCTGGCTCCAGCAGCCGCGCAAGGGCAAGCAGCTGCACTGGGACGGCAACAACACGGTGGTGGAGGAGCGCAACAAGAGCGCCGCCTTCGGCACCGGCACCACGCCGCCGACCATCGATCTCGTCGCCATCGGACGCATCGAGAAGTGGCTCCTGACGGTCGAGCCGCCGAAGTATCCGTATCCCATCGACTCGGCCACGTCCGTCCGCGGCGCGGCGATCTACGAGCGCTACTGCACGTCGTGCCACGGCGCGAGCGGCCGCGACTTCTCCGGCGAGCTCCTCGGGAAGGTGACGCCGATCAAGCACATCGGCACCGACCGGCGGCGGCTCGACAGCTACACGTACGACCTCGCGGTGAATCAGTCGACGCTCTACGCCGGCTACCCGTGGCGCTTCCAGCACTTCCGCAAGACGTTCGGCTACGCGAACATGCCGCTCGACGGCGTGTGGCTTCGCGCGCCGTATCTCCACAACGGCGCGGTGCCGAGCCTGCGCGATCTCTTCGAGCCAGCCGCGAAGCGGCCCAGGGTCTTCTACCGCGGCAACGACGTCTACGATCCGAAGAGCGTGGGCTTCGTGTCGAGCGTGCCCGCCCAGGGCCGGAAGACGTTCTTCACGTTCGACACCTCCGTGGCCGGGAACTCCAACGCCGGCCACGAGGGCAAGGTCTATGGCACCGAGCTGTCGCCGCAGGACAAGGACGCGCTCGTCGAGTACCTGAAGACCTTCTGACTGGAGATCGACCATGGCCGCCAAGCGGAAGCCGGGCTGGTGGAAGAGAAAGCTCCTGGTCGCGATCGGTGTCTTCGTGGTGCTGGCCGCGATCGGCGGAGCCTTCACCTGGTACAAGTTCTTCCGCGAGGAGCCGCAGCCCGACTGGATCACGAAGGATCCGGACATGCGGTTCAAGTACGGCTCGATCGGCGCCGAGCGTGACGCTGGCATCCCGTACTGGATCTTCTACGTGCTCCCACGGATGTTTCCGGAGAAACTCCCGAGGCCGGGCGGGTGGGCCGCGTTCGGCGTCTCCTGGGAGCAGGGGCAGGAGCTGCCGATCGGCTTCACCAAGAAGGTCGTCGGCTTTCCGCGGGTCGCGAACAACTGCGCGTCGTGCCACGCGGCGAGCTACCGGAGATCGGTCGACGAGAACCCGACGTTCGTCGGCTCGGGGCCCGGCCACACGCTGTACCTGGTCGGCCTCTTCCGGTTCTTCGTCGACTGCGCGAAGGACCCGCGCTTCAATGCGGATAACCTGATGCGCGAGATCCGCCTGGTCACGGATCTCTCGTGGATCGACCGGATGATCTACCGCTTCGTGCTGATCCCGATCACGAAGAAGCGCCTGCTCGAGCGCGAGGGGCAGTTCGCGTGGATCTACCGTAAGGACTTTCCCGATTGGGGCCGCGGCCGCGACGACGCGATGAACCTCACCAAGTACTTCCTGCTCAAGCTGCCGATGGATAACAGCGTCGGGCCGACGGACATCCCGTCGATCTGGAACCTCAAGAAGTACGATCGCGCGGGGACGACGATGAACTGGGCGGGCGACAGCCATGACGCCTATTCGGTCATCATCGATTCCGCCCTGGGGGTGCTGGGCGCCGCGCCCAAGAACAGGGACGAGTTCCTGGAGCAGGTGAAGTGGCTCCAGCAATACCTCCGCGAGAAGGAGCCACCGAAGTTTCCGTTTCCCATCGACGACAGGCTCGCCGGGGCGGGCAAGGCCGTGTTCGACGCGAACTGCGCGACCTGCCACGCCAGCGACAAGACCGGTAAGCGCTTGCCGCTCGAGGCGGTTGGCACCGATCCCGAGCGGATCTGGACGTGGAACAAGGACAATGCGATCGCAGCGAACAAGGTCGTGCGCGGCTTCGGGATCGAGCGCAAGGGACTGGTCGAGGCGCCGCTCGAGGGCTACAACGCGCCCTTCCTCGACGGGGTCTGGCTGCGCGCGCCGTACCTCCACAACGGCTCGGTGCCTACCTTGCGCGATCTGCTGACGCCGCCGGAAAGGCGGCCGAACGTGTTCTGGCGGGGCTACGACGTGTACGATCCGGTCGGCGTCGGGTTCATCTCGCAGGGTCCCGAGGCCCAGCGTGCCGGGACGAAGCACGATACGGGCGAGCGCGCGGCAGGTAATCAGGGTCACGCGTTCGGCACCAACCTTCCGCAGTGGGAGAAGGACGCGCTGATCGAATACCTGAAGACGCGCTAGGCGGATGACTGACGCGAGGCTGTGCCTGCTCGGTGCGGCGGCGGTCGTTGTGGTCGTCGCCGGCTGTGACCGCGCTCCGCGGTATCCGCCCGATGACGCGAAGGCCACCGGGCTGACGGCCGCCGAGTTTCCTCAAGCCTCCGAGGATGTGTTCCGGCGGATGGATGGGGGCATCCGGCTCACCGAGGACGAGATCAAGGGCCGCAATACCTGGATCCTGTGGACCGCCGGCAACCAGGTCTTCTGGGACCGGATCGCCCGCGACGGCTACGGCATCGTCGACCTGCTCAAGACGCTCGACTCGCGCAGGCGCCCCACGCGCTTCGCCGAGATGGGCCTCATCAACGAGCCCGGCTTCCGGATGGCCGGGAAGCCCGACGCGCACGGCCTGTGGCTGGACGAGCGGGTCGAGCCCGCTCCGCCAGGAATCGACGAGAAGATCTACGGGCGATCCTCGGGAGTCATCGGCTTCCGCATCTATCCGAATCTCGATTTCGACGACAGGGCCAGGGGGTCCTGGGACCCGAATCGCTACTACCAGGACCCAGGCTATTCCGCTGATCCCGCGCTGACCAGGCCGTACCGCGTCGGCGTGACGTGCGGCCTGTGTCACGTCGGGCCGCATCTGCTCAGCGCTCCGACAGATCCCGAGAATCCGAGGTGGGAGAATCTGGCCTCGGCGACCGGCAATCAGTACCTCCGCGAAGGCAAGGTCTTTGCCACCGGGTCCCGGCCGGGCAGCTTCCTGTGGGAGATGCTCAACGCCCAGCCGCCCGGCACGTCCGACACGTCACGCGCCGTCACCGACCACATCAACAATCCGAGCGCGATCAACGCCATCGTCGACCTCGAGGCACGCCTCGCCGCCGGGGTCGAGGAGACGATGGCCGGCGGCGCCCTTGACCTGCCCGGCGGCCGGACGCGCAAGGTCCCCCACATTCTCAAGGACGGGGCTGATTCGGTCGGAGTCGCTGGCGCCGTGATGCGCGTCTACGTGAACGAGGGCCTCTACTCCCAGCAGTGGCTGACCGATCACGATCTGCTCCTCGGGCTCAGGCCGCAGCGCCCTTTCAAGATCGCGCAAGCCTTTCGGAACTCGGTCTACTGGCAGGCGACGTACGACCGGGTCGACAACATCGCCAAGTTCTTCGCGCGGATCAAGCCGATGCATCTCGAGGATGCGCGAGGCGGCAGCGCGCACATGACGACGGAGAAGGCGATCATCGATCGCGGCAAGATCGTCTTCGCGGACACGTGCGCCGTGTGCCATTCGAGCAAGCAGCCTCCGCCGGATATCGAGTCCGGAAGCGCGGAAGCGACGCGATGGTACCGCGAGTCCGTCATGCGCCCGGACTTCAGGGACGGCAATGTCCTGTCCACCGAACGGCGCTATCCTGTGTCGAGGATCAAGACCAATGCGTGCAGGGCACTCGCATCCAACGCGACGGCGGGACACATCTGGGACAACTTCTCCTCCGAGACCTACAAGACCCTCGAGTCGGTGGGGCTCATCCAGACCTTCAATCCGACGGACGGGTCGAAGCCCTATAGCTTCAGAGCCCCCGCCCACGGACCGGGCTACTACCGGGTGCCCTCGCTGATCTCGATGTGGTCGTCGGCGCCCTTCCTGCACAACAACGCCGTGGGCGGATTCACGGGCGATCCGTCGGTCGCAGGCCGGATGCGCGCCTTCGACGACGCCATCGAGCGGCTCCTGTGGCCGGCGCGGCGTGACGGTGTGGCCTCCATCTGGACGACGACGGACCGGAGCTTCATCAGGATTCCCGAATCATTCGTCCCTGGCCCGCTCAAGCCTCTGTGCCGGAACGGCGTCCTGGAGGTCGGCCCGATTCCCAGGGGCACCCCGATCAATCTTCTGGCGAATATCGAGCCCAGCCTGGACAACCTGCTCCGGCTGATTCCTGCCGCCAATGCCGCGCTGGCCGAGGCCGCGGGCAGGCGGCTCGACATCCTCAACCTGGCGGGCAAGCCCTCGAAGGACGAGGTGCTGAAGACGCTCATCGCCGCTCTCATGGCCGCCAGCACATGCCCCGACCTGATCGAGGACCGCGGTCACCTGTTTGGCGCCAACCTGCCGGACGCCGACAAGCGGGCACTCATCGAATTTCTCAAGACGCTCTGACCGGAGTCGTCCCGAGCCCACGAGGAGGGGATGGAGAGGGCCCTGCAGTCGCGGGCTGCGCGTTTTGCTGTTTGACATTGTCGCGGACACTGAGAGAGGATGCGACGCAGATTCGTGCCCGCCGACGAGGAGGTCGCCGCGTGCGGGAGCTGTGGACGGTGATCATCGGCACTGCCACGACCAGACAGCCGGGAGCGAAGGGAGAGACGATCATGACCGGAGACGGCCGCCGCCGGATTGGCACCCTTCTGCCGCTCTGTCTTCTTCTCCTCCTCCTCGCGGGCTGCAGCAGGGGCGGAGCGGGTGACGTCCTCGACGAGGCCAGCCGGGTGAACCGGAGTGCCGAGTCGTTTCCGGCGGCGGACGAGGACTACTTCCATGACATGGACGGCGCCGTCGCCCTGACACGGGAGGAAGTGCAGGGGCGCAACACGTGGATCGTGTGGACCGGGGGCAACGACCGCTTCTGGGACACCATCTCGGTCAAGAGCTTCGGCAATTTCGACCTTCTCAAGATCGTCTCCTCGCACGCGAGTCTCAAGTTCAGCCGCGACAACCGGTGGAACTACCTTGGTCTCGTGAACGAGCCCTGCTTCGACAAGCCCACCGGTCCCGATCCCCAGCGTTACGGCCTGTGGCTCGACAAGCGCCGTGCGGACTGTCCTCCCGATCCCTTCGAGAACGACACGAAGTACCCGGGGGTCGCGATCGGCGCGCGCGGCAAGAGCCTGCCGGCCGGCTCCTTGTATGGGTACGCGAGCGGTATCGTTGGCCTGCGCCTCTTTCCGAATCCCGATTTCAACGAGGCAGCCGTCAAGAAGTGGAACGCCGACAAATACTACAACGACGAGACGTATTACCTGTCGAAGGAGCTGATCCGACCCTATCGCGTCGGCATGTCGTGCGCGTTCTGCCACGTCGGGCCCAACCCGATCAAGCCACCCGCCGATCCCGAGAACCCGAAGTGGGAGCATCTGAGCTCGAACGTCGGCGCCCAGTACTTCTGGGTCGACCGGATCTTCACCTGGAAGTACGATCCGTCCAACTACATGTTCCAGCTTCTCCGAAGCTCGCGCCCCGGTACCCTCGACACGTCACTGGTCTCCACGGACTACATCAACAACCCGCGCTCCATGAACGCCGTGTACAACCTGGGACCACGCCTGGCGATCGCCAAGCGCTGGGGCAAGGAGACGCTGGCCGGTGGCGGCCTGCACAACGCGCAGCTCAACGATTATGTGAAGGAGGGCCCGCTGACGGAGTTCTTCCAGAAGCCAGAGACCGTCTGGACGCCGCATGTCCTCAAGGACGGATCGGATTCGGTGGGAGCCCTGGGCGCCCTCAACCGCGTCTACCTCAATATCGGCCTGTTCAGCGAGGAGTGGCTGCGTCATTTCAACGCGCTCGCCGGCGGGACGCCGATCACGCCCATCGAGATCACCGTCGCCCGCAAGAACTCCGCCTACTGGCGCGCGACGGAGGCGCAGACGCCGGCCATGGCGCTGTTCTTCCTCAAGAGCGCGGTGCCGCACCGCTTGAGGGATGCCCCGGGCGGGGGTGCCTACCTGACGACGGATCAGGCGGCTCTCAAGCGCGGCAAGATGGTGTTCGCGGAGCGCTGCGCCCGGTGCCATTCGAGCAAGGCTCCCACGCCCGCCATCGGGCTCGACCCGGGCGGATGCGCCGGACCCGGCTACCTGACCTGCTGGACTCGGTACTGGGAGTGGACGAAGACCGAGGAGTACAAGCAGCACACGCGGCAGATGGTTCTGGCGGACGACTTCTTGGATGACAATTTCCTGTCCACCGATGTCCGCGTCCCGGTGACGCTCCTCGAGACCAATGCCTGTAGCCCCCTGGCGACCAACGCGATCGGCGGGAACATCTGGGACAACTTCTCGTCGAGGTCCTACAAGGACCTGCCCTCGGTGGGGACGATCACGGTGCACGACCCGTTCACCGGCGATCCGCGGCCGTACACGATGCCGGCAGGCGGGCGCGGCTACATCCGGCCCGCATCGCTCGTGAGCGCGTGGTCGACGGCGCCGTTCCTCCAGAACAACAGCGTGGGGAAGTTCGACCCGAGCCCGTCGGTCGAGGCTCGGATGCGCTCGTTCCAGGACTCGATCGAGCAGCTGCTCTGGCCGGAGAAGCGGGAGAAAGACCCCGTCCTCGGCGCCAAGGTGCCCGGCGTCATCGACCGCACGACGGCGAGAAGCTATCTGCGCGTGTCCGGCGGCTATCTCCCGCATTTCCTGCGGCCGCTGCTCGATCCGCTGCATCGGTACATCCCCTGGTTGATCGGCGAGGGAGGCGTCGAGATCGGCCCCATCCCCGCCGGCACTCCGGTGAACCTCCTGGCCAATCTGGAGCTGCTCCTGGACGGCGGGAGCCCCGCCGAGCGGCTCAAGCACGGCGAGGAGGTTCTCAAGCTCCTGGTCGAGCTCAAGCGGGACCTGAAGGCTCTCCCGGCGGGAGCGAGCGACGATGAGGCGCGAAAGAAGTTCGCGAACCTCCGGGAGCCACTGCTGAAGCTCAGCAAGTGTCCGGACTTCGTCGTGAACCGCGGCCATTACTTCGGTACCGATGCGTTCAAGGAGGAGCCCGGGCTCAGCGATGACGACAAGCGCGCGCTGATCGAGTTCCTCAAGACCTTCTAGTGTTCCGCCCGCGGGGGGACAGGCTGCACGCGCGCAGGGCCCTCACACGCCCGGCCCGGTGTCCGGGTCCTGCGGGGCGCGCATGAGCGTCGGTATCCCCGCGCAGCCGGACTGCGAATACGTCGTGGTCGGCTCGGGCGCGGGCGGCGGAACTCTGGCGTCGCGCCTTGCCGAATCCGGGCGATCCGTGGTCTTGCTCGAGGCGGGCGGCGACCCGAAGCAGCTCGCTGGCGGTGATCCGCTCGATCCCGGCGGAAACCGGCTGCCCGACGACTACGACGTGCCGGCGTTCCACGGTTTCGCCTCGGAAAACGACGCCATGAGCTGGGATTTCTTCGTCCGGCACTATGCCGGCGATCCGCTGCAGCGTCAGGATCCGAAGTACCGCGAGACGTGGGACGGCAGGCGCGTCGACGGCGTGCTGTATCCGCGTGCCGGGACGCTGGGCGGGTGCACCGCTCACAACGCCATGATCATGCTCTATCCCCATGCCGCCGACTGGGATCACGTAGCCAGCCTGACCGGCGACCCGTCGTGGACGTCCGAGCACATGCGGACCTACTTCCAGCGGATGGAGAACTGTCATCACCGCTGGCCGTATCGGCTGCTCGCCAGGATCGGCATCGATCCCACGCGCCACGGCTGGACAGGATGGCTCCACACCGAGAAGACGATCCCCGAGTCCATGCTGGACGATCGGCCGCTCGTGAAGATGATCAAGAAGTCCGCCTACAAGATCCTTCTGGATGACGGCCAGCCGATCACGGGCCTGAGATGGCTCTTCAAGGGGCAGCTCGACCCGAACGACTGGCGTCTGGTGAGACAGGATGCCCTCGGGGTCGGATACATGCCGCTCACGACCCGCGGGCACGCCCGGATGGGCGCGCGCGAGCGCGTCCTTGAGACCGCGCAGAAGTATCCGCACCGCCTGAAGCTCGAGCTGAACGCGCTCGCGACCCGCGTGCTCCTGGATGACCGGAATCGGGCGATCGGGGTCGAATACCTTCGCGGCGAGCGGCTCTATCGCGCGCACCGCCATCCGGGCGACGGGTCCGGCGAGCGCCGTGAGGTGCGCGCCTCCCGGGAGGTCATCCTCGCGGGCGGGGCCTTCAATACGCCGCAGCTGCTGATGCTCTCGGGGATCGGACCGCGGGAGACGTTGCAGCGCCACGGCATCGACGTGCGCGTGGATCTCCCGGGCGTCGGCAGGAACCTGCAGGATCGCTACGAGGTCAGCGTGGTCAACCGCATGCAGTTCGATTGCTGGGAGGTGCTGCAAGGGGCCACGTTCGCGAAGGGAGATCCACATTACCGTCGCTGGGCGTCCGGGAAAGAGGGCGTCTACGCGAGCAATGGATCGATCCTCGGCGTGATCAAGCGCTCGGCGTCGAGCAGGCCGCTCCCGGACCTGTTCTGCATGGCGCTCCTGGGGCAGTTCAAGGGTTATTTCCCCGGCTACTCGCGGGCCCTGGCCGATCGGCTCAACTACCTGAGCTGGACCATCGTCAAAGGGCATACGAACAACCGGGCGGGTGAGGTGACACTGCGCTCCGCGGACCCGCGCGACACGCCGCACGTCAACTTCAGGTATTTTGAGGAGGGCAGCGATGCGACGGGAGAAGATCTGGACTCGGTCGTCGAGGCCGTCAAGTTCGTCCGGAGGATCACGGGCGGTATGCAGGCGGATCGGCTGATCGACGAGGAAGAGGTGCCCGGTGAGCACGTTCGGTCGGACGACGACCTGAGGGAGTTCGTGCGACGCAACGCCTGGGGGCATCATGCCTCCTGCTCCTGCCCGATCGGGGCCAGAGACGCACACGGCGTGCTCACCTCCGACTTCCGCGTGCACGGCACCCAGGGCCTGCGCGTGGCGGACGCCTCGGTCTTTCCGCGCATCCCCGGGTTCTTCATCGTCAGCGCCGTCTACATGATCGGCGAGAAGGCGGCGGACGTCATCCTCGCGGACGCGGAGCGGGCGTCCCGGTGACGGACCATCACGCCGGCGGAGAGCGGCGGGGCCGGTCCGCCGTTGACAAGGCTCTCCGCCATCTCTAGCCTGAATCGGTCACGAGCGCAGAGGAGGCCACCACCATGGCGTACGACGTGCCGCAGCTGCTCACGATGTCTCAGGCTCAGCTGGACGAGCTCTTCACGAAGAGCCTTCCGGGCGAGATTCCGAACGGAGAGGCCCAGGGCACCGCGATCGTCGCGGCGGGCAGCACCTACACCGCGGATATCGCGGCGCTGATCAACCACTTTGCCTGGCAGGGCAAGGTCTTCGACGCGCAGAAGGGCGTGCTGAAGAACAAGATCCTGCCCTTCGGGCTGAACGCCATCATCGCCAAGGTCTACAAGGGACCGAGCTGGCTGGACGGCAAGGAGTGCATCGTGCTCGACTATTCGGACACCTCGTTCGTCGCGCACTGGATCCGGGACGAGATCCGTCAGATCGAGCCGGGCCTGTATCTGGGAAAGGTCTACTGGGACAAGAAGCGGCTGTTCGACTTCGCCCTGAAGTTTTGAGGGCTACGGCCTGAGACTCTCCATGAGCTCCTTGAACTCGGGCGCCGCCCGGAGAAGCTCGGGTCCGATCCGGATCAGCGCGTCCACCTGATCCCGTGACAGGGAGAAGCTCGTCGGGAGCGTCAGGAAGTACTTCCGGCGCCGCGGATCGGGGATCGCCTCGAAGTTGACCTCGATCACGTAGGGATCGAGGTCGGCGGCCAGGGCCGGCAGCCGTGGTGCATTCGGGCAGTCCGCCACCAGCCGCTGGCAGGCTGCGATGTTGCGCTGAGCCCGTACGCGCATGTCGCGCAGCTCCTTCATCACCTCGATGGTCTCGAAGCTGTAGTTGTCCATCGCGATCGTTGCGGTCTTCACGGCCACCACGCCGAGGCCGGGCGGGCTCTCCTTCCTGCTGATCGTGTCTCCGCTGTCCGGCCGCGCGTTGACGACGATGACCACGAGCTTCTCGATGGCGCCGTCGTTGACGAGCTTGCGGATGAACCCGCCCGTACGGCGATAGGCCGCCTCGATCGGCCGAAGCCCGATGTTGTCCGCCAGCCCCCCATCCATCAGATGCAGGTACGGGAGCTCCTTGTCATTGACGTACATGGCGCGGTTGCGCGCCCAGTAGTAGCGCCGGCGGTTCGTGTCATAGTCCTTGAGACCCTCCTCGTAGTCGCGCGGCAGCTCGAAGCCCGACGGGTGCGGATAGTTCTTGAGAGACAGCGGGCTCAGGAGGAAGGGGAACGCCGACGAGGCCGCGACGGCCCGTGCCACGGGATACGTGGCCAGATCGGAGACGAGGAAATCGAATTGCTCCTGGGTGAACTCGAAGCGCTCTCCATTGGCCATGTTGGTGGCATTCAGGATGACGAACGGGCGTCCTCCCTTGTCCGCCAGGGCGCGGAACGGCTTCTTCTCGAAGATCGCCTCGTGATAGTACTCGGCGGCGAGGTCGATACGGCTGAAGTAGGGAGAGGCCAGGCGGAACCAGTTCACGGGATTCGCCGCCCGGCGGATGAGCGCCTCCTCGACGTCCACGTCGAGGAAGCGTGGCCGGAACTCGGTGAAGATCCTCTCCCGGAAGAGGCCGTAATACGCCGCCGTGAAGGATCCACCGGAGATGGACGAGATGCAGTCCACCTCATCCAGCAGGCTCTTCTCCACCCCCTTCCACACGATGCGCGTGTCGCGCAGCATCTCCAGCACGCCATAGGAGAGCGCTGCCGCGCGCGTGCCGCCGCCCGTGAAGACCAGGCAGATGAATAGCGAGTTCGTGTTCTGACCGCTCGCGGACTCGTCGAACCGGTAGGCGGATCCGCTCCGGACAGGGGGCAGCGGGTCGTTGACGACGTAGTGGGCGCAGCCCGCCAGGACCAGGCAGAGGGCGAGGAGCGCCGAGCGCGCGCTCTTACTCGTCGAGCTCAAAGCAGATCTCCCGCGGCTGCAGCTCCGACGTGTCCTTCAGGTTGATGCGCTGCTCCCCGGGCGTGAAGTTGGCCGGCGGCCCCAGCGAGACGACGTGGCTGCCCGCCTCGACTTCGATGAGCTCGCCGGTGCGCCCGTTGAACTCGTCATCGATCTTGACCCGACGCTGGCGCGCAAACTTCACGAGCAGGTACTCCATCGCATCAGTCCCTCCGTTCTTCGACGAAGTCAGCCGCCACGAGCCGTCCCCACCGAGGATATGCTCGCTCAGCACGTGCGTTCAACATGCTCGGCGGCGGCCCGCGAGCGCTCACGGCGCGGGGATCTCGATGCCATCGCCGAGAGTGACGCGGCCGGGAAGCTCGACGCGCTGGGTCTCCTTCTCCAGGAGGACCACGCCCGCGCAGGCAAGGATGCCCGTGCCGTGACAGCGCCCGGAGCAGATCTCCCGGATCCTGCCGTCGCGCACCTTGAGGAGGATGCCTTCGAGCTTCAGCGCCAGGGTGATCGTGAACTCGAGACGCGCGAGGAGGACCTGCGCCGCGAGGATCTCGATCTTCGGATGGTGCGTCGAGGCGATCGTATGCTCGGTGAGAGAGACGAGGATCGTGTCCTCGGGCGGGTATTTCTTTCGATCCCGGTACTGCTGGAGCTGACGGTACTTCTTCCAGCCGCCGAGCAGGACCCCGGCGATGTCCACGTCCACGATCTCGCCGAGCTTAGCCTCGATCTCCTTCGCCACGGGTCCCCACTCGATCCCCGGCAGCTTGCCGACGGCCTCCTTGAGCTTGGCGCCGGCGCTGCTCTGCTCGATCGCCTGTCTCGCGTCTTCCGTCCGGGTGAAAAGGAAATCCTTCAGCCTGAGCGCGCTCTCAGCCATCGGCTCTCCGCTCCTCGGTGACGAGACGGGCCTCCGGGTCCACTGTCTGGAGTCCCGCATCGCTCCGGCCCTTGAAGCTGATCGCGAGACCTTCGGCGGGCCCGCCTTCCGACAGGACTTCCTGGCGCCCGACATCCCCGTCGCCGACGACGCGGACGGACGGACCCGTCGCCCCTTGGTAGCTCTTCCCCTTCCACCACCGCGCGGCGCCGACGGCGCTCCCGGCAGCGAGCAGGATCCCCACGCCGGCGATCAGCCAGGTGGAGAGGCGACTCACCTTCACGCTGACCGTGACCGTGCTGCCCGCGGGAGCGCGCACGCCGGGGAGGGGAGCCTGCTCCACGACCTGTGCCTCGTGCTCGTTCGACTGAGGGTTGCCCATGACGACGAGTCCGAAGCCGGCCTCGTTCAGGATCCGGCGGGCCTCGTCCAGCGGCTGCTTTCGCAGCTCCGGTACGAAAATGGGCGCCGCGGCGAGCTCCACGAGGACCACGGAGCTGGCGGCCACCCGTGCGCCCCCGGACGGCCTCTGGCCGACCACGACCGTCCGCGTCTCGTCCGCCGGGCCGTCGCCCCGCACCCGGAGCTCGAGCCGCGCGCCCTTCGCCAGCTGGCGCGCCTCCAGGAGCGTGTGCTCTCGCAGTTCAGGTACCGTGACCAGCGGAGGCTGCTTCGGTCTCACGACGAGGCGGACGATGGAGCCGGCCGCCACCCGCGACCCCGGCATGGGCGCCTGCTCCCTCACCTCCGCCTGGCTCGGGTCCGCCGGCCACCCACCCCTCACCTCCAGCTCGAGTCGCGCATCCTTGACGCGCTTCTGAGCGTCGAGCAGCGGTCGCTGCCGGAGCTCGGGAACGACAACCCAATCCTCGCGCTGCGGCGTCGGCACGGACGGAGGTGCCACCTGCGGTGGCGGCACCTGCGGCAACACCTGTGGGGACGGCACCTGGGGCGAGGGCAGCGCCAACTGCTGGGGTAAGACCTGGACAACGACCGCACTGCCAATGCGTACCCGCGTCGCCTCTGTGGGCGTCTGCTCAACCACCACGGCCCGGGCAGGATCCGCCGGCCACCCGCCGCTGACCTCCAACCGGAGCCGCGCGTTTCTGACGCGTCGCAGAGCCTCCATCAGCGGTCGCTGCCGACCCGCGTCTCCTGTCCGGGCTTCTGCTCCACGACGACGGCCCGCTTCGGATCCGCCGGCCAGCCGCCGGCGACCTCCAGCCGCAGCCGCGCGTTCTTGACGCGCTGTTGGGCCTCGAGCAGCGGCCGGCGCCGGAGCTCGGGGACGAGCACCCACTCCTCCGGGGCCGGCATCACCCGGACGACGACCACGACCGTGCTGTCGACGCGCACCCGCGTCTCCTGTCCCGGCTTCTGCTCCACGACGACGGCCCGCTTCGGATCCGCCGGCCAGCCGCCGGCGACCTCCAGCCGCAGCCGCGCGTTCTTGACGCGCTGTTGGGCCTCGAGCAGCGGCTGGCGCCGCAGCTCGGGGACGAGCACCCACTCGTCAGAGCGTTGAACGTGGACAAAGACCATGGTGCCCACGCGCACCCGCGTGTCGGGCGGCGGCTTCTGGTCCACGACCATGGCGCGGCTCGGCTCTTCAGGCCAGCCGCCACTGACCTCGAGCCGGAGCTGCGCGTTCTTGACACGCTGCTGGGCCTCGAGCAGGGGCCGCTTCCTCAGCTCGGGGACGATGACGAGCCCTTCGGGTGGCGCCAGAACTTCGCGCGGCGGACCCGCCTGCTTTGTGGCGGAGACGCGAACAACGACGGTAATCGAGGTGCCGGCCGGTACCTGCGTATTGGGCTGCGGCGTCTGTTCCACGACCACCGCGCGGCTCGGGTCCGCCGGCGCCCCGCCACGCACCTCCAGTCGGAGGCGCGCCTCCTGGGCGCGCTGCTGCGCCTCGAGCAGCGATCGCTGGCGCAGCTCCGGCACCTGCACCTTCGTTGGCGGCACGAAGATCTCTCGCCGGTCTGACTGGCCGGCAGCCGTGCCCGGGAGGCCGGGGCCGACAGCCAGGACGAAGCACGAGAAGAGGTAGACCGTCCGGAGGACTCGGGACGAAGGATTCGACGCGCAGTGAGACAGGCGAAGGCCGGACTTGCTCATCGGACATCCTCCACACCGAGCAGGAGACCCAGGGTCCGAGCCGGTGGGCGATGATTACCTCGCGGACGAGCGCCCGTCAAGTGGCAGGCGGCGTCTCCGCGCCGCGGTACGATGCAGGTCACGACGGAAAGGAGATGCCCATGCCAGCCTCTGACGAGCTCGCGGCTGAACTGAGAAGTGTCATCCAGCGCCATCGTCCAGACTGGACGAATAGTGGCGATGGCGATCCGGGCGTGACGCTGGTCGAGCTCTTCGCGTTTCTGGGCGACGAAGGTCGCGAGATTGTCGTCGGGTTGAACTGGCGCTTCCCCGCGAGCGAGGGTCGGGCATTCTCTCGCTCGAGTATCGCGCGCGCGCGAGAGAGAGAGAGAGAGAGAGAGACGGACCCTGTGCCTGCCGGAGACGCGATGCAGGCCACGCGAGTCGAGGAAGGCTACGAGCTGTCCTTCGCGCCCGCGCCGTTCCCGGACGCCGTACCAGTCGCGCAGCTTGTTCGCCGGTCGGGTCGCTGGCGTCTCAACAAGCGATTTCGCGTGCGACGAGTGACAGGCAGGGACGGCGCAGGTCGAGCTAGACGCCGGGGCCGCTGAGCAGGCGGTGGAGCACCTGGAACTGGTAGTGGTAGGAGTTCAGGCCCGAGCCATTGTAGCGCCGCGTCGCGTAGGGCCAGTCGCAGCCGAGACGCGCCCGGTCGGGGACGTCGGCGTAACGGGTCTCGGGGTGGTACTGGGTCGGTGCCAGGAGCTCGGGCGACCCAGAGCGGAGCCGGCTGCCGGGTCCGATCGAGAGGCTCCCGGCGTCGATTGCGCAGCGGCGGCAGTCCCGCAGGTAGCGGGGATCGTCGATCGCGTACCGGCAGTGGCGGAGGGGACCGGTGCCGATCTCGTCGATCCGGTCGTCGGCCCGGGTGGCCGGCGTGCCTCCCATCACGAAGTGATCGAACTTGTCGGCGAGCTCCCGCATGGCACGCTCCACGTTCCGTACGGGATCGAGCATGAGCGTCTCGACTTCCTCCGGGCGTGGCGGGTGGTGGAAGAGGGTGTACTGGCCGATGCCGTAGCCGCGCGAGCTGATGTGGTCGGGATGGGCCGGGTCATTGCGGTCGAGCCCGACGACGATGAAGCTGTCGGTGTCGCCGGCGGTGGGCACGCGGAAGTGCTGGCATCCGCTTTCCTGCCCGAGGATGGCGAGGAGAAAGGGCACCGGTACCGGCGCGTGGTCCAGGCTCCGCACCTGATCCAGCGCGCGCTGGTTGTCCGTCGCCGGTCTGGCGGAGCGTGGCAGCGAAGGCACCCGGTCGTCGGCGAGGATGTCCTCGAGGCAGGTCGCGAGGCGCTCATCCAGCACGCCGTCGATGGCGGCCACGCGACCGCTGTTGTACGAGGTCATCGGCACCGGCGCTGCCCCGTCGGTCCCGGTGCCATTGTTGAACAGCAGATCCCACTGAAGCGAGCGCACGGCCTGCTCGGTGCCCTGGCCGAACTGGCCATCGAGGCCGCTCCGGAGATAGCCGAGCCGCCGCAGGTCACGCTGGAGGGCCTGGACCAGCGTCTGGGATGTCGGGATTCCCCGAGCGAGCCGCAGGCCCGCTTTCCGGTAGACGATGCTCACCGTCGCGTGCTCAGATGGCGAACTTCGCGGCGACCTTCATCAGGATGATGAGGGCGTCGAGGGCCTTGTTCGTGATCTCGATGGCCCGGTTGATGGAGGCCACCGTCTTCTTCGCCTCCTGGGCCGCGCGGCCCAGATCCTTGAGGATCGCGTTGAGGCTGTCCTGCGAGATGGGCTTGACGGTCTGCTTGGCCTTCAGCGCGTCGTCCACGACGTCCCCGCAGAAGCGGGCGTAGTCCTCGAAGCGCCGGCGCACGGCGTCGTCCGTGGCGGCGGCCGCCTCGGCGTAGTTGTCCTGCTGCCGCTTGGTGTACTCGGTGATCAGCCCATCGACATTCTCGACGAACTGGATCTCGATCTGCGTCTGCTCGATCTTGCCGTCGAGCGTGCGCTGGAGCCCGCGCAGCGCGTCCGTGTCCGGACCCGCGCCGCCCGCGAGCCGCGCGTTCACCTGCTGCAGGGCGCGGCGGTACTCCTGCAGGCACGTCCTGAGGGCCTCGAGGCGCTCCCGCTCCGCCATGGCCTACTCCTTCCGTTTCGGGCGCAACTCGTCGAGGACCTCTCGAAGCCGGTCCGCCCATTCCGGGGGCTTGGCCTTGGCCGCCTCCTCGATGGCGGCCCGCCGTCCGGCGTCGATGGATTCGCGGATCCGCTTGAGCCGGTCCTGGGTCGCTTCGGCCCGCGCCTTCGCCTCTTCGGCGGAAAGCACCAGATCGAGCTTCAGCAGGTGGTTGGTGATGTTGCGCTGCAGGCCGCCCAGGGTGCGCGTCGCCTCGGCGAGGGCGGCGTAGAGATCTGCCTCCTCCGCCGCCATCGCGTCGAGCTTGCGGACGCGCTCGTCGGCTCGCTGGTCGGCGACGCTGAGCAGCTCGAGGTACGCGCGGATCTGCCGCTCGATGTCGCCGCGGTCGACGCCGGGCTCCTCACGCCGGCGGAGAAGCTCGCGGATGCGACCCACGAGCACGGTCCGGCTTCGCGCCGCCAGCTCGTAGCGGAGCCGGTTCTGGTCCAGGACGGTCTCCGCGCGCGCCACCTGGGCGAAGTTCTGGAACGCCGTGAAGAGCGGCGTGTAGTCGTCTTTCTCCCCCTCGTCCCACAAGAGGGCCGCCGCTGGGTCGGTCCTCGCAGCGAGCCCGTCCCAGGCGTGGTAGAGCTGGGTCCAGCGGATCCACGGGGCGCGAAGGCTCGCGCCGCCCTCGGAGGGCGTGACCACGGTGAGGCCGAGGATCGAGGCGGTCTTCTTCGAGGCAGGATCGCCGAGACGGCAGCCCGTGGGGTCTCTCGTAGGCTGGCACGGCGTGCCCAGCAGCGTGAGCTCCTTCGGCTGGCTTCGCAGCGGGCCCGCGTAGAGCGCCTCGGCGGCCAGCGATGCCCTCAGCGGGGCGTTGGCGGGGTTCGGACCCACGAACGCCGAGCAGCCGGCGAGGGTGACAAGGAGCGAGGCCGCGATCCATCCGGGAAGCCCGCGCCGGAGGTGGGCGGGGTTCATCGGTTGGGGCCCTCGCCGGTCAGCTCGGTCGAGATGCTCTGGGCCTTGCCGAGCGCCTCTCCGAGCTCGCGCCAGTGAATGGCCTCGGTGTCGTTCTGGAGATAGGTGTCGAGGTCCTGGGCGATCGTCAGCAGGTTGCTGAGGAGTCGATCCACCTTGGGAAACTGCTCACGCCGGTGCCGCAGCCGGGCAATGGCGCGCGAGCTCACCAGTCCGATCTGCAGCACCGGCGGAGGGTCGATCCCAAGGTCTCGCGCGGCGACGAGGACGATCTCGGCCACGTCTGCGCCCGTCACCACGCGGCCCGTCGAGTCCTCGCGCGCATAGCGGACCAGCAGGTCGTCCCAGGTAGCGACGCGCTGGCTCCGCAGCCACTCGGCCATCTCCGGGCCGCCCGTGATCGGCGCGCCGACCGTTCGGCCGAGATCCGTCCAGAGCTTGGCGAAGCGGTCCTGCTGGACGGGGCTCGCACCGGCCTGACGCCCGGCCAGATACGTCTTGAAATAGCTCTCCGGATCCCGGACGCGCACCGGAGGCGCCAGGGCCTGCTGGAGCTGCTCCTCGAACGTCGGCGCGGAAGCCTTCGTGCCCAGGAGTCGCTGGAGCCGGCCGGGGTCGGGCGACCGCCCCGCGCCAGGCGCGCCCGCGTCGATCTTTGCGACCTCGTCGAGGAACGCGATGTCCGCCTCGATGGCGAGCATCTCGCCGAGGCGCCTCGTCTGGATCTCCTCGATCCGCGCCCTGGCGTCGGCCCAGTCCTTGACCTCTTGGGCCACGCCCTGCCGGAGCTGACTTGCGGTGGCCTTGACCGGCGCGTTGCTCGTGACCAGCAGGGTCACGGTCCCGCGGGGCGTGGAGCACGCCGCCGCGAGGGTGGCGCAGGCCAGCACGAGGGCCACGGCAGAGGCGCGAGCGCCACGGACGCGGAACGATCGCCACACCCGCGCCATGTCCACCGTTGGCTCCTCGTCGGCCGGCGGGCGTCGAGCAGAAGGTGTCACGAGCTGCGCGCTCCTGCTGGTCTCCTCACGCCTTGCCTGTCCCCAGGGGCGAGACCGGGACCGGATGGCCCTCTTCCGGAACGGTATCCAGCTCGACGCGGAACGTGCCCTCGAAGCCCGTACCCTTGACCGTGAATTCCCATCCCTCCGCCGTCGGGGTCATCCGTTCGCCCGCGGGCCCGCCGTTCTCGGAGAGGCGTTCGCCCGTGAGGAGAAAGAGCTCGCGCTCGGGCTGGTCGAGCAACGTGCGGACATAGTACTGCTTGCGAAAGACGACATTGTCCGAAAAGCCGATGCCGAACAGGTCGCGCTCTCCGACGTAGAAGTCGAGACGGAAGACCACGTCGCGCTGACCCGTGCTGGGGTCAGGGAGCACCTGACTCGTGTCGAGATAACCCTCCCAGATCAGCCTCCGGTCGTCGGCCCACCCGAACGCCAGCTGGTCCCGGCTCTCGCTGAAATTCACCCCGCCGTCTGGCCCTTCGAGACTGAACGGCCCGTAGCAGTTTTCGCCCTCCGGGCTCTGATGGAACAGCTCGAAATCCACCCGCCGCGGCTTGATCGACACGCCGAAGAAGAACTCGCTCTTGCCGAAGAAGTCCTTGCCGCGCGTGACCGTGGCGTCCAACAGGCGAAGTCTGACGCGGACGTTTCCGAAGAAGAACCGCGTGGCGACTTCGAACGCCTCCCGGGACGTGACGAGCGAGTCGAAGCCGCCATGGCACTTGTGCACGAAGGTGCGAGGCGACCCGGGAACCTGGGCGTGGTGCTGCTTGACGAGGCCGTCGCTCCGGTTGTAGTTGGGCCCGTACTCATCCGAGACCGAGAAGAGCCGGTTGGCCGCGGAGGCCACGCTGACGCCGTAGGTGCGATAGTTGGTGCCGACCACGGTCAGCAGTCGCTCGAGGTCGAAGTGCTTGCCGAGGTTCACGTACGCTGCGGGGTTCGTCGGATCCGCCTGGAACTCCGGATTGAAGTGCTTCAAGTCATCGGCCGCGTCGATCCCGATCCACCCCTTGAGGATCTGAAACGAGATCCCCTGGTGTGGCGTCCCCAGCGTCACCACCTTGTTGATATGGTCGTCGGCGCGCCGGCCCAGCTCGGGGTAGGTTCGCTGGATCGCCTCGCGCACGAGAAGGCCGCCCATCGAGTGGGCGATGATGTTCACCTTCGGTTTTCGCTCGGCGCCAGCCTCCGTCTCGGCGGCCAGCGCCTGGATGAAGTCGATCAACCTGACGAGCGCCCGCCCGTACAGCGAGAAGACACGATCGTTCAGGTCGTAGTAGCGAAAGACCCACAGGGTCCGTCGAGGATCCCGGGTCTTCTGCCGATCCCGGATGCCGAGCGCCATGGCCGGGTCGATCACCACCTTGTAGAAGGCCGCCGCCGGCGGAGGGGCCGGTGCGTAGAAGAAATCCTGTGCCAGATCCTGGAGGCCGGCGGGAAGATCCACTTTTTCGGACATCGGGGTGGGATAGTACCCGACGACATTCGTGGCGTCCTGGTACTGCCACGCCGACTTCATGAATCGAAGAATAAGCCCTTCGTAGATGTAGTTCTCGCCCCGCTTCTGCGGGTACACGGTCCCGTCGTTGAAGCCCTGATACGCTATGCGCTTCTCGTCCTCGACCCCGAGCCCGCCAAAGCCTCGAATCAAGACGAGCGGCAAGGGGCGCCGGGACGGGGGAGACGACTCCTTGTCAGGCATCACACGCCCCTCCTCACGAATGACTTCGGCCGGGATGTCGAGCAGGGAGCCGATCTACATCGAGCGGCCCTGAGCGTAGCAGAAGCCCTGATGTTTGGCCAATCCTCACCCCGGCCCTCAGGCTGCGGCTTCGGCGAGGGGACGGCGCAGCACCAGTGTCAGGGGCAGCGTGAGGAAGACAATCGAGCCCACGAGCCCCAGCGCCAGCGGCACGCCGCCCCAGTCGCTCACGAGCCCGTAGGCGAACGGCGCCAGCGCCGAGGCTCCGACGCCCAGCGTGTAGAAGATTCCATAGCTCCGCGCGCGCCGGTCGCTCGTCACCAGGTCCGCGACGGTGCCGTACAGGACCGACGAGGTGCCGTTGAGCGCCACGCCGAGCGGCGGCAGGAGCACGAGCGCGGGCACGAGCGGCAGGGCCAGCAGGAGCAGGATGGCGCCGCCCGTCGCCACCTCGGTGATGATGACCGTGCGAATCACGCCGAGGCGCTCGGCCAGCGCCCCACAGAGGAACTTGCCCACCGCCCCGCCGGCGAATACCAGCATGAGCGCGAGGCCGACCGCCTGCACCGTCGAGCCCTTGGCGATCAGGAGGAAGGGGAGGAAGGTGAGGAAGCCGCTGCGCGTCGAGTTGTCGATGACCTGGATGGCGGAGAGCGCCTGGAAGCCGCGCACGTCTCGGATGCCCCAGTCCGTGGAGGAGCGCGAGGCCTCGCCACGCGTCACGCCCTCCCAGCCCGCGCGCAGATGCAGAAGCAGGAGCAGGATGACGACAGCCGCGGCCAGGCCGACCGCCGCATAGGCCTCCACGGCCCCGCGCCAGCCGATCCACGGCACGGCGAGGGCCACCGTCGCGGGCACCACGACCTTTCCCAGGTCGCCCGAGAAGTTATAGGTGCCGAGGGCGAGACGTCGGCGACCCGATTCGTAGGCCAGGGAGACGAGCGACGAGGAGAGCGGATGCTGAACGCTCGAGCCAAGGCCGCCGGCAGCGAGACAGCCCAGCAGCGCGAGAAAGCCTCCGGAGAACCCGGCCGCCACGAAGCCGAGGGCCGTCACAGCCGTGCCCGCGGCCAGGAGCCGCGCCTCGCCCCATCGCTCGGCCATGAGCCCCGAGGGGATCTGGAAGATCGCCATCCCGCCGCTGTAGACGGTGCGCAGCAGGCCGACCTGGGCGAAGTTGAGCCCGAGCTCGCGGGCCCAGACGGGGAGCAGCACGTAGAGGATGTCCGAGAAGCCGTCGTGGACGAAGTGCGTGCCGCACGCGGTGGCAAGGACGGCGCGGGCGCGGCGTGGCAAGGACGGCGCGGGCGCGGCGGCTCATGCGCCCGATTGTTTCACAGGGGCGGCGCTCGAAGCAATCGGGACCGGCCACCTCGTCAGCGGGTGCGGCGCGCAAGCATCATGAACATCATGGCATGGCTCACGAGCAAGGCCGGCACGACGAAGGTCGGGATATAGTACGCGGCGCCCAGCTGCACGTCGTGCCGCAGGCCCTGATAGAAGGCGTTGACGAGGTCGAGCGTCCCCTCGAGATTGAAGAGCCAGACGAGGGCGATCGCCACAGGCCATGCCATGCGCAGGGCTGTGATGGCGAGCAGCGCCAGCAGCGCCGCGAGCAGATCGCCGTACGCTGCCGGCACCGCGAAGGCTGCCGGCACGGTGGGTCCCACGACCGTCGGGACCAGAAACACCATGCCGAGATGGCGGAAGGCGTGGAAGAGCAGCAGTGGGGTCAGCGCGGCAGGAAGCGGCAGCGCCGCGAGCCGCGGCGTCACGGACCAGCGTGCGATGAGAGAATAGCCGAGAAGGCTCAGCAGCACCTGCAGTCCGAAGATGGCGCGCGCGCTCATGCTCATCGTCCCTCGCCCTGCGAGCCCCTGAGCGTCATGCAGGTGCTTGAGGCGCGCGCGACCAGCCGGTCCTTGTCGTCCTGGATGTCGCACTCGACGAGCCCCACTGTCCGCCCGCTCGTGACGATCCGGCCCGCGGCGGTGAGCCTGCCGGACCAGACAGGCTTGAGGAAGTTGATCTTGAGCTCGAGCGTGGTGAAGGTCTCGCCCTCGTCGAGCGACGAGGCGTAGGCCATGCCCATGGCGGCATCGGCCAGATCGCAGAGTATGCCCCCGTGGAGTGTGCCCATGGGATTGGCGTGCTGGGGGCCCGCGGTCATCTCCATGACGACCCGTCCGGGCTCTATGGAGCCGATGGTGAAGCCGATCAGCGTGGCGACCGGCGGAGGGGGCAATTCGCCCCGCTGAACCATCCGGATCACGTCGAGCATCGTGGGCATGACAGAGCCTCCTCTATCGCCACGCGCCCCATCGGACGGCGGCGGCTATCGTGCTTCCGAAGATCACGAGGGCGGCCGCCATGGCGGCGAAGATCGCGGACAGCCCCCAGCCGAGGTAGTACCCGCCGAGCCACCCGCCCGCCGCTGCGACCGTGAGGCGCGCGAAGCCGGCCAGGAGCGGCCACGCGAGACAGCCTGCGCCCTGCGAGGCGAAGTACAGCGCCAGGCCCAGGCCGAAGAAGCCGTAGGCTGGGCCCACGATCAGCAGATAGGCTGCGCCCACCGTCTGCACCTGCGGGTCCGCGGTGAACAGGCCGAGCCAGGCGCGAGGGAAGGCGGCGGCCAGCAGGCCGATCGAGGCAGTCGCGCACGCGGCGATGCCAGCGCCCATCCATGCGATCCGCTCGGCGCGGGCGAGCTGGCCCGCGCCGACATTCGTGCCGACCATGGCGACCAGCGCCGACCCCAGGCCGAACACGAGCGGGATCTGGAGGTACTCGAGGCGCGCGCCCATGCCGTACCCGGCGAGCGCCGCCGTCCCGAACGGGCCGACGAGCCCGGTCATCAGCACGATGGTCAGGTTGGTGAGCACGGTGTTGAGCGAGCCGGGCGCGCCGACGCGCAGGATGTCCCAGAAGAGCGCAGCGCGGATCCGGACGCCCCGGTACGGCAGCCGCACCGTGCTCCACGGCGAGCCGAGATAGCCCGCCAGCACGACCGTGGCCGCGCCGAAGGCGACAAGATTCGCAGTCGCAGTGCCGGCCACGCCCAGGCGGGGGAAGGGGCCCCAGCCCATGACCAGCGCCGGCGCCAGGCCCAGGTAGAGGAGGGCGGAGCCCGTGGTGACGGCGGCCGGCAGCGCCATCGTACCCGTGCCGCGGATGATGCTCGCGAGGGTGTTGAGCAGCCAGTAGATGACGGCGCCGCCGAAGATGATCCGGGAGTAGGCCAGGGCCGTCTCGAGCGAGGCGCCGGCGCCGCCCATGGCGCGGTAGAGCGTGGGCCCGCCCAGGAGCAGAGCCGCCGAGAAGAGGCCGCCCATGACGAGCGCGATCAGGACCGCATGCGCCGCCAGGGCCTCGGCCTCGCCGTGTCGACCGGCGCCCAGCGCCCGTGCCACGGCCGAGGCCACCCCGCCGCCCATGCCCCCGGCAGACATGGTCTGCATCAGCATGAGCAGGGGGTAGACGAGCGAGACACCGGCCAGGGCGTCCGAGCCGAGCCAGCCGATGAAGATCGCGTCCATGGTCGCCACGACGGCCTGGAGCACCATCACGAGGACGTTGGGGGCCGCCAGCCTGAGCAGGGTGGGGACGACGGGAGCCTGGAGCAGCCGCCTCGTGCGGGTGGTCATGGGCGCGGCGGCGATCGTCGACGTCATGACTTGCAAAGTAATAGTGACTTGCTTTTCTGTCAAGCCCTCCCTAGAATACGGGCATGCCGAAGATCTACGGGCAGCGCTGCCCGGTGGCCAAGACGCTCGAGCTGGTCGGGGACCGCTGGACGCTCCTCGTGGTGCGCGATCTGCTCGCGGGCAGCCGCCGCTTCCAGGATCTCCAGGCGGGGCTGCCGGGCCTGGCGCCGAATATCCTCTCGGAGCGGCTCAAGCTCATGGAGGCGCACGGCCTGGTCTCGCGCCGCTTCTACTCGGACCATCCGCCGCGGGCCGGGTACGAGCTCACGGCCAAGGGCAAGGAGCTCGGGCTTGTCCTCGGGGCGCTCGCCTCGTGGGGCGCCCGCCACGTCTACAGGCGCGCGCGCCTCGTCCACGCGGACTCCGGTACGGAGGTCCGGCTCGGCTACTTCCGCGCCGACACGGGCAAGCGGGTGCCCGGCAGCGCGGTGCGCCTCAGGCGAGGCCCTTCAGGAACTCGACGACGGCGCGGTTGAAGGCCTCGGGCTGGTCCCGGTTGGCGAAGTGGCCCGCATGCTCGAGCAGCACGAACTGGGACTCCGTGATGCGCTTCTGGATCTCCCGCATGGGCTGCAGCGACGGGTCCTCGTCGCCGCAGACGAGAAGCGTCGGGGCCTCGATCTCTCCCAGCCGGTCCGTGATGTAGTCCATCTGGAGCAGGGCCCGGAGCGCATTGGCGTACCCGATGGGCGTTAGCATGCGGTAGTAGTCGAAGACCTCCTTCCGTGCCGACGGGTCCAGCTTGATGCGCCCCACCACGTTCGGGTTGGTCTCGATGGCGAACTCGGCCATGGCGTCCATCCCGCCGGTGAGCGTCACCTCGATGCTCTTCGCCCGCATCACGATGTTGTCCACGCCCAATGGCAGGCCCGACGCGGAGGACGAGTCGACGATGACGAGCGCCCTCACGCGCTCGGGATGGGCCAGCGCGAACCGCGTCGCGATGCCCCCGCCGAGGGAGAGCCCGCCCACGATGGCCCGCTCGAGTCTCAGGTGTTCCATGAGGTCGTAAAGGTCCCAGACCCAGTGGGCGAAGGTGACCTTCCGCGGGTCCGCCGGGCTGTCGGAGCGCGCGTGGCCGCGGGGCTCCCAGAGGATGAGGCGGTGGGCGGTGGACAGCGCCTCGACATTGGGTTCCCACATGCCGGCGTTGCCGCCGATACCGTAGGCCAGCAGGATGGGCTCACCGCGTCCGTGCTCCTCGTAGTAGATCTTGACGCCGTCGCGGGTGCTCGAGTGGGGCATGGCCGTCCTCCGCATGCGGATTGTGGTACAAGAGGGCTCTATGGAACGGTCCTTCGCCGAGGAAGTCAAGCAGCTCGGCCTGGGTCACGGGCACGTGCTCCGGGGCGAGGGCATCCTCGCCATCACCAAGGCCCTCCTTCAGTCGGGCCCTGCTCATCGCCCGCGCCGGTCGCCTCACCCGGATCGGTGGCCGCAACGTTCTCCGGCTCGCTCAGAATCCGGCAACCGAAGCGCTTTATACTCGAGTCGAACATGCCCTCACTGCCTGAATTATTTTCAGATCAGGGTTAACTACCCCATGCGTGGGGCCGTCACCTGGAAGTCCATCGTTGGCACCAACGTCGCGGCCGACGCGCTGTCGAACCTGGCCTCCTCGGGCGTCATCGGCGGTGCCCTCATCGTGGTCGGTGAGGACTATGGCGCGGGCGCTTCCGTCATCCAGGAGCGCACGCACGCCATCGCGCTCAAGTCCTCGCTCTGCCTATTCGACCCGCGCCCCAGCCTCCAGAGCCTGGCTCGCATGGTCGAGGAGGGCTTCGGCATGTCCGAGGCCTCGAACCTGCCGGCCGTGATCAGCGTGAGGATCCGGGCGGCGCACATGCGCGGCTCCATGATCTGCAAGGACAATGTCAGGCCCGCGATCAGCATGCGCGACCGGCTGGCTCGGCATTCGTTCGACTATGCGCGTCTCTCGCATCCGCCCTCGACGTACGCCCAGGAGGCGCAGAAGTTCGAGCAGCGACTTCCGGCGGCCCGGCGCTACGTCGTCGAGCGGAAGCTCAACGAGGTCATACCCGGCGAGGACACGGAGCTCGGCATCATCCTCCAGGGCGGCCTGACGCCGACGGCGCTCAGGGCTCTCGAGCTCCTGGGCCAGGCCGACGTCTTCGGCGGGTCGCGCGTGCCGCTCCTGGTGCTGAATGTCATCCATCCGCTGGTGCCCGAGCAGCTCCTCGATTTCCTGGAAGGCAAGCGCCGCGTCCTCGTCCTTGAGGAGGGCATGCCGAACTTCCTCGAGCAGGAGCTCAAGGCGCTCGCCTATGACCGCGGGCTGTCCGTCCGCATCGAGGGCAAGGACACCGTCGCGGCGCAGGGCGAGTACGTGCCCGAGCTGGTGCTGGCGGCGCTCGCGCGCTTTCTCGGCGGCGACGCCGAGCGGCGCCGCGCGGCGCTCTCCGGCCACGTGGGACGCGGTCGCGCCCTGCTCGAGGCGCCGCTGCCGAAGCGGCCGCCCGCCTTCTGCACGGGCTGCCCCGAGCGCCCCGTCTTCAGCGCGCTCAAGATCGCCCAGCGGGAGCTCGGGGAGACTCACGTGGCGGCCGACATCGGCTGTCATGCGTTCGCCACGCTGCCGCCCTTCAATCAGGGCAACACCATCCTGGGCTATGGCTTGGGGCTGGCCTCGTCGAGCGCCGTGGCGCCGGTCTTCGGCAAGCGCGTCATCTCGATTCTGGGAGACGGCGGCTTCTGGCACTCGGGGCTCACGGCGGGCGTGGCCAATGCGGTCTTCAACAAGCAGGACTCCGTGCTGGTCGTCCTCGAGAACTTCTACACCTCCGCCACGGGCCAGCAGCACAATCCCTCGACGGGCAAGAACCCGCGCGGCGACCGCGTGCGCATGTCCATCGCCGAGACGATCCGGAGCCTGGGCGTGTCGTGGATCCGGGTCGTCAATCCGTACCGCGTCGGCGACATGCTCAGGACCGTGAAGGACGCGATGACCACGACCGCCGGCGGGCTGAAGGTCATCATCGCCCGTGCCGAGTGCCAGCTCGAGCGCCAGCGGCGGGTGCGGTCCGAGACGGCGGCGCGCCTCAGGGCCGGCGCGCGGGGTCGAGACGCCGCGCTTTGGCGTCGATCCCGAGGTGTGCACGGGGGACAAGTCGTGCATGCGCGTCAACGGCTGCCCGTCACTCACGCTCGCGGACAACCCCGACCCGCTCCGCGAGGATCCGGTCGCCCGCGTGGACCAGACGTGCGTCGGCTGCGGACTCTGCGGCGAGATCGCCCACGCGGCCATGCTGTGCCCCTCGTTCTACGAGACCCGCGTGGTGCACAATCCTCGCCCGTGGGAGCGGACGCTCGACGCCGCGCGCCGATGGGTGATCGCGCGGCTCCAGGAGGCGTGATGACCGTGCGCCGTCCCATCTCCATTCTGATCGCGGCGCTGGGCGGGCAGGGAGGCGGCGTCCTCACGGAGTGGATCGCGGGCGCCGCCGCCCATGCGGGGCTCCCGGTGCAGGCGACCTCCATTCCCGGCGTCGCCCAGCGCACGGGCGCGACGACCTACTACCTCGAGATCTACCCGGAGGCGATTCCCGCGGGAGGGCGCGAGCCGGTGTTCTCCCTGTATCCCACGCCGGGCGACGTGGACGTGATCATCGCCTGCGAGCTCGTCGAGGCGGGGCGGACGCTCGAAACGGACTATGCGTCGCCGGGGCGCACCACGCTGATCGCGAGCACCCACCGCCTCTTCGCGATCGGCGAGAAGACCGTCCTCGGCGATGGCATCTTTCCTCGCGAGCGCGTCGAGGCCGCGGCGCGCGCGCTCACGAGGTGCCTCATCGCGTTCGACGGCCTTGCGGCCGCGCGCGCCGTGGGGAGCGAGGTCAACGCCGTCCTGCTCGGCGCCCTCGCCGCGGCGGAGGTCCTGCCGCTCGAGCCGTCCGCGTTCGAGGCAGCCATCCGCGAAGGCGGCGTGGCCGTCGAGCGCAACCTCGCGGGCTTCAAGGCGGGCATGGAGGTCGTTGCGTCCGGGGGCGCCGGCGCCGCCGTGCCGTCGCCGGGCACCTCCTGGGAGCAGCTCAAGGGCCTGCGGGCGCAGTCCCTGGGCTTGCGGAGGGGCGACTTTCTCGCTTTGGTCCGGCGTGCCGAGGCGGAGTTCCCCGAGGCTCTTCACCGGACGATCGGCGAGGCGCTGGCCCGTCTCGTCGACTATCAGGACGCCGGGTATGCCGAGCGCTATCTCGAGCGGGTGCGGAAGGTCAGCGCTCTCGATCCGGGCACGCGGCTCACCGAGATCTTCGCGCGCCGGCTGGCCGTCTGGATGACGTACGAAGACGCCATTCGGGTGGCCGATCTCAAGACCCGCGCCGGACGCATCGCGCGCATCCGGGACGAGCACGACGCCGCCAACGGCCGGGTGCTGCGCGTGACCGACTATTTCAAGCCCGACCTCGACGAGATCTACGGCATCCTGCCCGCGGCGATCGGCGCGCCCATCGCCCGCCTCTGCGAGCGCTGGTGGCCCGAGCGGCGCCCGAGCCTGCCGCAGCACGTCAGGACCACCTCCGTGCTTGGCTTCCTCAGGATGTGGCTTCTCGGGCGGCTGCGCTGTCTTCGTCCGACGTCGCTGCGCGCCCAGCGAGAGCTCGCCCTGATCGATCGCTGGCAGCAGGCTGTGCTCGAGTGCGCGGCGCTCGACTACGGCCTCGGCTGCGAGGTCGCCGACATCGCCACGGTCGTCCGGGGCTACGGCGATGTGCGCCGCCGTCTCTCGACCGCGTTCGCGCGCTTTCTCGACGAGGTCCTGGCGCCGGTGCTGGCCCGATCCCGCGAGGCGGACCGCGGATACGCCCGCGCTCGCGAGGTCGTGCGGGAGACCCGCCAGAAGCTCCTGGAAGACGAGGCGGGCATCGAGGCCGCGGTCCTCTCCGCCTCTCGCGCATGAGCGACAACCTCACGCTCAGGCGCAAGGGCGCGGTGGCGACGGTGACCCTGAACCGCTCCGATCGCCGGAACTCCCTCAGCGACGGCATGCTGACGGATCTGGCGCGCGCCTTCGCCGAGCTCCGCGATGACCCGGCCACGCGCGTGGTCGTGGTGACGGGAGCGCCGCCGGTCTTCTCGGCGGGAGCGGACGCGCCCCATGCCAAGGCCAAGACGGACGAGGAGCGCCGGCGCATCTTCATGGAGACGAAGACGCAGTTCCGCCGGCTCTTCGAGCGGGCGCAGACGGCGCTCGAGGGTCTCGAGCAGGCGACCATCGCCATGATCAACGGCCACGCCGTCGGCGGCGGGTGGGGACTGACGCTGGCGTGCGACTTCCGCTTCGCCGCGGCCGCGGCCCAGTTCTGGATCCCGGAGGTGGACCTGGGCGTGCCGCTCGGTGTCGCGTCCACCACACGGTTCATCCGCTTCGTGGGGCCGGCGCGAGCGAAAGAGATCATCATGGGCTGCCAGCGCTACTCCGCAGCCGAGGCTCATGCCATGGGTCTCGTGACGCGCGTGGTGAAGGGTGACGAGCTCCAGCGTGCGGTGGACGACTATGCGGCGCTCCTCCTGAAGAAGCCCTTCCGCGCGCTGGCCGAGGCCAAGGCGCGCATCAACGCCATCTCCGCCACTGGCATTCCAGTGGTGAATGCCATGACCGAAGGGTTTCTCGATCGCGGCTAGCCTCTCGCAGACGAGTTCTTCGACCGCCGGCTCGCCTCACAGGACGAGCTGGGCCTGTGTGGCGGGCGGGAGGCGGCGGCCAGCTCAGGCTTGGGTGCCACGGACGCCTCCCGGGTACAGCTCGTGGTAGATGTTCCGACCGCGGGTCTCGCGGAACAGCAGGCTCAACGCCGCGGCCGCCAGCACGAAGAGGGTGCAGACGAGGAAGGCCGCGCGGTAGGCCTCGAGCGGGTAGACGCGCGCGCCCTCGAGCATCGTGCCCGCCCAGCGGTGATCGAGAAGGGCGCCCACGGGCCCCTGGGTCACTGCGGCGCCCACGAAGCCGCCCATGTTCGCCACCGCCACGGCCGTGCCGGCGAGGTGCGGCGGGTTGACCTCACGGCCGAGGGGCCACGTCAGCACGAAGGCGCCGCCCACGAGCCCCATCACGAAGAACAAGACGGCTATCCCCCAGAGCGGCAGTGCGCCCAGTGTCAGCGAGAAGACCGACCAGATCAAGAAGAGGCAACCTGAGAGCACGGTGTAGGGCAGCTTGCGGCGCCTGAGGACGCGGTCCGAGAGATAGCCCGTGAGCGGCGCCGAGAACAGGAGGGCCACGGAGATGGCCGAGGCGTACGTGGCGGCCTCTGTCGTGGTGAGTGCGTAGATATCGCGGAGGTAGGGGATGCACCAGAGCATGAGGTTGCCCAGCGCAGCGTAGAGGAAGAAGAAGGCGAGGAAGGGGGGCCAGGTATGCCGGTTGGCCAGGACGTCGACCATGCCGCGCAGCACTGCTCCCAGCCCGGGGCCGGATTCGGCCGCCTCGACGTGGCCCGCGGGATGATCCCTCACCACGAGGAAGCAGACGAGCGCCCCCAGCATGGTCGCCACGCCGATGATGGAAAAGGCCCCGCGCCAGCTCGTCGCCGCGACGAGCGCCGCGAGCGGCGCCGTGCCGACGAGAGCGCCGACCACGCCTACCGTCGCGGAGACGGCCGACATGGTGCCGAAGTGGGACGGTGGGAACCAGTTGGCCGCGATCTTGAGGCAGCCGATGAAGGTGACGGTGGCGCCCAGCCCGACCAGGAAGCGGCCGCTGAAGAGGAGAGGCTGGCTCGAGGCCAGGCCCATGGCGAGCGAACCCAGTCCCATGACGGCGCTGCCGGCCGCGGCGACGCGGCGGACGCCGAGCGCGTCGATGAGAAGCCCGGCCGGGATCATGAAGCCAGCATAAGCGTAGAAGTACATGGATGAGAGCAGCCCCACGATCGCGCCGCTGGCGTTGAACGCCTGCATGATGTCCTTGGCCACGACGCCCGGCGCCACCCGGTGGAGAAAGGCGATCAGAAAGAGGAAAGCGGGGATGCCCCACATGAGCCAGCGAAGCCGGGCGATCGGCGTGTCCACGCGCTAGCGGGTCCAGAAGCCCGCCGGGTCGCAGGCGCGCACGATGTCGAGCTCGCCCGCCGTGGGCGTCGGTGTCTCGCGGCAGTCCGGCGCCACGCGCAGGTCCCAGCCGGTGGCGGCCTTGACCCTCGCCACGCTCTGGCCCGGGTGATGGGAGGCGAGGACCATCTCGCGGCTCTCGGGGTCGAAGCGGTAGACGGCGAGCGTGGTGATCACCGCCGCCGGTCCGCCGCCGCGCAGCCCGACTCGCTCGCGCCAGCCTGGCCCCTCGCCGAAGCCCGGCGAGGTGATGAAGTCGACCCGCTCCCGGAACCGGTGCTTCTCCTGCGGCATGATCACGACGAAGCGCCTGGCGAGGCTCGCGATGTCGGCGGCGCCGCCGCTTCCGGGCAGGCGGACCGTGGGCTTCCGCCAGTCGCCGATGTAGTTCGTGTTGAGGTTGCCGTGCTTGTCGATCTCGGCGCCGCCGATGAAGCCGAGATCGACCAGCCCCTGCTGAAGCAGCGCCATGATCTCGAGCGTGCCGGTGGCCCAGAGCGAGCCCGGGATGTTCGGCGTGTCGCTCATGGTCATGAGCGTCTCGGGCGCGGGGACGTCGCGCACGATGCCGTTCTCGAAGAGGCCGATGGCCCGCGGGGCATGCGTGCGCTTGGCGAAGGCGAAGGCCACGAGCGGCAGCCGCATGCCGACGAAGGCGACGTCGCCGTCGTGGATCTCGCGTCCGGCGGCGATCACCATGAGCTCCCGGTCCGTGTACTCGATCATTTGAGCCCGCGCCTCGATGCCACCGCTACGTGAGGATGAAGGGCTTGGCCGCCGAGGCCCTGTACGGGAAGCGGCGGATGGCCTCCTCGTTGATCTCGACGCCGAGGCCGGGTCCCGTGGGTACCTCGACATGGCCGTCCCCGGCCTGGATGGGACGGGTGAGGAAGGACACTTCGTGCTCGCCCGTGGGGAACTCGACCGGAACGGGTCCGCCCCAGGTCGCCGCCACGTGAAGGGTCGCCGCGAGCCCCGGGCCGAAATAGAAGGAGTGTGGGGCGATCGGCAGGTTGGCGGCCTGCGCGAGCGCCGAGATCTTCCGGAACTCGGTCACCCCGCCCACCTTGGTGATGCTCGGCTGGAGAATGTCGCCGGCCCGTCTCTCGACGATCTCCCGGAAGCCGTAGAGCGTCGACTCGTTCTCGCCGAGCGCGATCGGCGTCCGGGTGCCCGCGGTGACCCGCGCGAGCCCCGCGTAGTCTTCCGGCGGCCAGACGGGCTCCTCGAACCAGTGAAGGCGGTACGGCTCGAGCGCTCGCGCCATCGCGAGGGCCTCGGCGGGCGTCCACGGGCAGTTGACGTCCAGCATCAGCTCGATGTCGGGTCCGACCGTCTCGCGAGCGGCCTTCACGGAGGCGACGTCAGTCTGATGGAGCTTGAGCATGCGGAAGCCCTGGGCCACGAAGTGCCTGCAGGCCGCCGCCACGTCGCTGGGCGAATCATAGCGGGGCAGGCTCGCGTAGACGGGCAGTCTCGGACGCGAGGCTCCGCCGAGGAGCTCGTAGACGGGCGCACTCCGCGCCTTGCCCAGGAGATCCCAGAGAGCGATGTCGACGCCGCTGATCGCGAACATGGCCAGGCCGCGCCGGCCATAGATCATGGTGCCGCGGTGCATGAGATCCGCAAGGTGCTCGATCCTGAGCGGGTCCTGTCCGATGAGCATGGGCGCCAGACTCTCGTCTATGACATTGCAGACGGCGAGCGGCGCCCCATAGGCGAAGGCCTCGCCGATCCCGGTGAGCCCGGCGTCGGTCTTGACGCGTACCACGATCTGCTTGCGCGTGCTGCCCGTCCAGGCGGATGGCGGATCCATGGGCCTGACCGGGATGGCGAGGCACAGGGCTTCGACGGCCGTGATCTTCATGTGGGCTCAGGCTCCGTAGTCGAGGGGTTCGAAAGGGCGGTGGGTCTTCACGCGAAGGGATTCTAGCGTCTCCCGGCCTACCAGCGCGAGAAAGCCCTTCCACTCGGGGACGCGTCAGGTCGCGGCGGCGCTGGCGGATCAGCTCGTGGCCGGCCGCGAAGGCGATGAGGGCTTCGAGCGCCGTGCCCATGCACACCGAGGCCCCGTGAGGCACAAAGCGGGCTACCGCCTCCCGCATCGGGACCACCTTGTCCTGGGGCACCGGGCCATACTAACCGGACCGGAAGTCCTACTTGACAGCGCTCGGGGCGATTTAGTATTTATTAAGCCAACTTTCGATATTCCGTAAGTCATTTCCATCGGCCCGGCGAAGGAGACGTGTGAAGGCGCACCTGGAGCTCAAGGTCAATGGCGAAGTGCGGGACGTGATCGTCCCCGTCCACAAGACCCTGCTCGAGGTCCTGCGCGAGGACCTCAACCTGACCGGCACCAAGCACGGCTGCGAGCTCGGCGAATGCGGCACATGCACCGTCTTGATCGACGGCGAGCCGGTGCTCTCGTGTCTGGCCCTGCCCATCGAGTGCCAGGGGCGCGAGATCAAAACCGTGGAAGGCATGGCCCAGGGGGGCGAGCTGCATCCTCTCCAGCAGGCTTTCGCCGAACTCGGCGCCGCCCAGTGCGGCTACTGCACGCCGGGCATACTGCTGACCGCCGAGGTGCTGCTCCGCGACAATCCCACACCCAGCCGCGACGAGGTCCGGGAGGCCCTGGCCGGCAACCTCTGCCGCTGCACGGGCTACACGAAGATTCTTGACGCCGTCGAGCTGGCCGCCATCAGGATGCGAGGAGTGCGGGTATGAAGGACGGCAAGCTCTCCGTCATCGGACAGTCGCTGCCGAAGATCGATGCCTGGGCCAAGGTCACCGGCGACACCAAGTTCGCTGACGACATGGTTCTCCCGCGCATGGCCCACGGCAAGCTCCTCCGCAGCCCTCACCCCCACGCCCGCATCAAAAGGATCGACACGTCCAGGGCGGCGGCACTGCCCGGCGTCTATGCGGTCATCACGGGGCATGACCTGCCGCGGGTGAAGTTCGGGATTCTCCCCGTGTCCCAGGATGAAGAGGCGCTCTGCGTCGAGAAGGTTCGCATGGTGGGCGACCCGGTGGCGGCGGTCGCCGCGGTGGACGAGGAGACGGCCGAGCGCGCGGCCGAGCTCATCGAGGTCGAGTACGACCCGCTCAAGGCGCTCATGTCCATCGAGGAGTCGCTGGGCAATCCCGAGGTGCGCATCCACGAGTACGGCGACGGGCCCAATGTCCACAAGGCCGTCTCGCTCCAGTTCGGCGACGTCGAGGCCGCCTTCGCGGCCTCGCACCTGATCCGCGAGGACGTCTTCTTCTTCGAGGGCAATACACATCTGCCGATGGAGCAGCACTCGGCCGTCGCCCACTGGGGCCCGGACGACAAGCTCACGCTCTGGTCCTCTACCCAGACGCCGCATTACGTCCATCGGCTGCTGGCCAAGATCCTCGAGGTGCCCCAGGCGCACGTGCGTGTCGTTGCGGCTCCCGTCGGCGGCGGCTTCGGCGGCAAGCTCGACCCCTTCGCCCACGAGATCGCCGCCTGCAAGCTGTCCAAGCTCATCGGCCGCCCCGTCAAGTTCACGCTCACGCGCGAAGAGGTCTTCTACGTCCACCGGGGGCGCCACCCCGTGCTCATGTGGGTGAAGACCGGCTTCACGAAGGACGGGGCCATCACCGGGATGTACTTCCGCTCCTGGCTCGACGGCGGAGCCTACGGCTCCTACGGCGTCGCCTCGACCTTCTACACGGGAGCGCTCCAGACTGTCACCTACAAGATCCCGGTCTACAAGTTCGAGGGCGCGCGCATCTTCACGAACAAGCCGCCCTGTGGTCCCAAGCGCGGCCACGGGACGCCGCAGCCCCGCTTCGCCGTGGAGTGCCAGATCGACAAGGCGGCCGCGCAGCTCGGCCTGGACCCCGCCGATATGCGGCGGCGCAACCTCGTTGAGCCGTTCACCAAGACGGCGAACCATCTGACGGTGACGACGACCGGGCTGGGCGAGTGCATCGATCGCGTGGTCGAGGCTTCAGGCTGGCGCGAGAAGCGCGGCAAGCTGCCGCGCGGGCGCGGGGTCGGCCTGGCCTGCTCGTCGTACATGACGGGAGCGGGCTCGGCCGTCTACTGGAACGACATGCCGCATTCGGGTGTCCTCGTGCGTGCCGACCGGAGCGGGCTCGTCGCCCTGCTCTCGGGCGCCACCGATATCGGCCAAGGCTCTGACTCGGTCCTGGCCTACCTGGTCGCCGAGGTGCTCGGCATCCAGCCCAAGGATATTCGCGTCCACCCGGCCGATACGGACCTCACGCCGGTGGATCTGGGCTCGTACTCCTCGCGCGTGACGCTCATGGCGGGCAATGCCGCGATCCAGGCGGCGACGCGGCTCCGCGAGAAGATCTTCGAGGCCGTGGCGAAGAAGCTCGAGCTCCCGGCCGACCGGCTCGTGGCCCGCGACCGCCGCGTCTTCGTCGAGGGCCAGGAGGACCAGGGGGTCTCGTTCCAGGAGGCCGTGGTTCTGGCCGAGAGCATGCACGGCGTGCTGGCCTTCCCTGGTTCCTATGCGCCCCCCAAGCGCGCCGGCAAGTACAAGGGCGGCGGCGTCGGCCCCTCGCCCTGCTACTCGTACTCGGCCTGCGTCGTCGAGGTCCAGGTGGACCCCGACACGGGCGACGTGAAGCCGATGGAGATCTGGATCGCTCACGATGTCGGCCGAGCGCTCAATCCTCTCCTCGTCGAGGGGCAGGTCGAGGGCTCGGTGTACATGGGGCTGGGCGAGGTCTTGATGGAGGAGCAGGTCTTCAGGAAAGGCGTGCACAAGATCCCATCCCTGCTCGAGTACAAGAGCCCGACCACGCTCGAGACGCCCGAGATCCACACCATCCTCGTCGAGTCCGACGATCCCGAGGGCCCGTTCGGCGCCAAGGAGGCTGGGCAGGGGCCGCTGCTGCCCGTGATTCCTGCCGTGGCGAATGCCGTGTTCGACGCCGTCGGTGTGCGGATCGACGAGATCCCCATCTCCCCCGACAAGGTTCTCAGGGGCCTCGAGCTCAAGCGCCAGGGCAAGCCGCCGCGCGTGGGGCCCGAGAAGCTTCCGCGCTTCACCTTCCCGCCGCCGCGGGTCATCGAGTCGGCATTCGGCCAGCCCGCCGAGGATGTCGCCGTGAGGCCATTCGGGCGATGATGCGCCTGCCCCCGTTCACCTACCTGGCGCCGGTCTCGGTGACGGACGCGGTCAAGCTCATGGGCGACCACGGGCCCGAGGCGATGTTCGTCGCGGGCGGCACCGATCTCTATCCCAATATGAAGCGGCGCCAGTTCGAGCCCTCGGTGCTGGTGGGTCTCCGCGGCATTCGGGACCTCAACGGGGTGCGGGGCTCGGCCAGGGCCGGACTCACCATCGGTGCCGGCACGACGCTGACCGCGGTGTCCGGGCACGCGGAGATCGCGCGGCACTACCCGGCGCTCGCCACCGCGGCGGGGCTCGTCTCGAGCCCGCAGCTCAGGAACATGGGCACGCTCGGCGGCAACGTCTGCGTGGACACACGATGCAACTACTACAACCAATCCTACCAGTGGCGGAAGGCCGTCAATTTCTGCATGAAGAAGGACGGCGAGATCTGTCTCGTGGCGCCGGGCAGCCATCGCTGCTGGGCCGTGTCTTCGTCCGACACCGCGCCCGTGCTCTGGAGCCTTGGCGCGAAGGTCAGGCTGGTGGGGCCGGACGGTGAGCGGGTCATCCCGATCGCCGCGCTCTACCAGGACGATGGCATCCAGTATCTGAGCAAGCAGCCCGGCGAGGTCGTGGCGGAGATCGTGCTGCCGGCGGCCGACGGCTGGCGCTCGGCCTATCTCAAGCTTCGCCGCCGCGGCTCCTTCGACTTCCCGGTGCTGGGCGTCGCCGTGGCGCTCAAGATGAATGGCGACACGGTGGGGGAAGCGGCCATCACCCTGGGAGCCGTCGCCTCCCAGCCGCGTCCGGCTCCCGAGGCGGCGGCGCTCCTCGTCGGCCAGCGGCTGTCGCCGGAGCTGATCGACCGCGTCGCCGAGACCGCGTCCAGACCCTCCAAGCCCCTCGACAACACCGACCTCACGCATCTATACCGGAAGAAGATGACCCGCGTCTTCGTCGCGCGCGCGCTCCGTCAGCTCCTGGCTCCGGCATGACGTCGCTCGGGGGCAGGATCAAATCGCTTCGGGCCGAGCGCGGCCTCCAGCAGCGGCAGCTCGCCGAGAAGGCCGGGATGACGCCGAGCATGGTGTCCCAGATCGAGTCGGGACGGCTGACGCCCTCGCTGCCGACGCTAGGGAAGCTGGCGGGCGCCCTCGGCGTGCCGATCGCCTCGCTGTTCGAGGCGGCGCCCAACGGGCGGCTGCTCGTGAGCCGCAAGAGCGAGTATCCGGTCGTCTCCTTCGACGGCACAACCGAGAAATGGCACGTGCTGGGCGCCGGGCTCTTCCAGGGCAAGATCCGGGCCGTGGTCTCGACGCTCGGTCCGCGTGCCAAGGGAGTGAAGACCGACAAGGTCATCCTCGATCCCGGGCAGATGAAGCTCCTCTATGTGCTCGAGGGCAAGGTGAGACTCGACTACAATGGCGAGACTCAGCAGCTCGACGCGGGAGACAGCGCCTATCTCGACGGCGGCACGCCCCACGGCTGGGAGAACATCGGCCCCAGGAGCGCCAAGGCGCTCTGGGTCATTCTCGGGTGAGGAGACTCAGACGGCATGGCTGACAGCGGGACTCCGGTCATGGTGGATTTCCGTACCGACCCCTCGACGTACAAGCACTGGAAGCTCTTGTTCGAGGGCCCCGTGGCGACGCTCGCCATGGACGTGAGCGAGGACGGAGGGCTCAGGCCGGGCTACGAGCTCAAGCTCAACTCCTATGACCTCGGCGTCGACATCGAGCTCTACGACGCGATCCAGCGCCTGCGCTTCGAGCATCCCGAGGTGGGCGCGGTCATCCTGACCTCCGCCAAGGAGCGCGTCTTCTGCGCCGGCGCCAATATCCGGATGCTGAGCCAGTCGTCCCACGGCTGGAAGGTCAACTTCTGCAAGTTCACCAACGAGACACGTAATGCCATCGAGGAGGCCACCGCCGAGTCGCGGCAGGCCTACCTGTGCGCCGTCAACGGCCCGTGCGCCGGCGGCGGCTACGAGCTCGCCCTCGCCACGGATTGGATCGTCATGTCGGACGACGGGGCCACGACGGTGGCGCTGCCGGAGGTGCCTCTCCTCGCAGTGTTGCCCGGCACGGGCGGCCTCACCCGCCTGGTCGACAAGAGAAAAGTGCGCCGGGACCGCGCCGACTTCTTCTGCACGCTCGAGGAAGGCATCAAGGGGCAGCGAGCCGTGGACTGGCGGCTCGTGGACGAGGTCGTGCCCCGCTCGAAGCTCGAGGAGACCGTCCGGCGGCGGGCGGTCGAGCGCGCGGCGCGAAGTGACCGGCCCGCGACCGCCACCGGCATCGTCCTACCGCCGCTCGAGCGCGCGATCGGCGGCGACCGGATCGAGTACGGCACCGTCGCGTGCGCCATCGACAGAACCCGCGGCGTGGCCGAGATCACGGTGCAGGGGCCGGCCGCGCCGCCGCCGGCCTCGCTCGCGGGCGTGCACGCGGCCGGTGCGGCCTTCTGGCCCCTTGCCCTCGCGCGCCAGCTCGACGACCTGATCCTCCACCTCCGCACGAATGAGGAGGAGCTCGGGATCTGGATCTTCAAGACCCAGGGCAGCAGCGACCTCGTGGAGGCCCATGACCGCCTGCTCCAGGATCACGCGGCCGACTGGCTGGTGCGCGAGGTCCGCCTCTACCTCAAGCGGACCCTGAAGCGGCTCGACGTCTCCTCCCGGTCGCTCTTCGTCTTGATCGAGCCGGGGTCGTGCTTCGCCGGCACACTGCTCGAGCTGGCACTGGCCGCTGACCGCTCCTACATGCTCGACGGGACGCTCGAGGGCGATGCGCGGAAGCCCGCCGCCGTGCGGCTCACGGGCATGAACGTCGGCCCGTACCCGATGGTCAACGGCCTGAGCCGCCTGTCGAGCCGCTTCCTCGACGAGCCCGCGCGCGTGGACGAGCTCAAGCGGCAGTTCGGCGAGGACTTGGACGCGCGGGCGGCGGCCGACGCGGGCCTCGTCACCTTCACCCCGGACGAGATCGACTGGGAGGACGAGGTGCGCCTGGGCATCGAGGCGCGCGCCGCGTTCTCGCCCGACGCGCTGACCGGCATGGAGGCCTCGCTCCGCTTCGGCGGGCCCGAGACCCTCGAGAGCAAGATCTTCAGCCGTCTGTCCGCCTGGCAGAACTGGATCTTCCAGCGCCCGAATGCCGTGGGAGACACAGGGTCCCTTCGCGTCTACGGCACGGGCCAGCGCAGCGAGTTCGACAGAAGGAGAGTCTGATGGCTGGCATCGACTACACGGCGCTGATCCCCAACAATGTCACGCTGCACGAGAACCGCCGGCTGCAGCGGGCCCTCGAGGATTGGCAGCCCAAGTTCCTCGAGTGGTGGCACGACATGGGGCCGCACGGCTTCCAGGCCCGGGACGTGTACCTGCGCACCGCCGTGAGCGTCGATGCCAAGGGCTGGGCGCAGTTCGGCTATGTCAAGATGCCGGACTACCGCTGGGGTATCTTCCTCGCCGAGCCCGAGTCGGGACGACAGATCAGCTTTGGCGACCATACGGGCCAGCCGGCCTGGCAGGAGGTGCCGGGGGAGTACCGCGGCACGCTGCGCCGGCTCATCGTCACGCAGGGCGACACCGAGCCCGCCTCGGTCGAGCAGCAGCGTCACCTCGGCCGGACCTGCCCCTCGCTCTACGACCTGCGGAACCTCTTCCAGGTCAATGTCGAGGAGGGGCGGCACCTGTGGGCCATGGTGTATCTCCTCGACGCCCACTTCGGCCGCGACGGGCGCGAGGAGTCCGAAGCCCTGCTCCAACGCCGCTCGGGTGATGCCGACAAGCCGCGCATCCTGGGCGCCTTCAACGAGAAGACCCCGGACTGGTTGTCCTTCTTCATGTTCTGCTTCTTCACGGACCGCGACGGCAAGTACCAGCTAGCGAGCCTCGCCGAGAGCGGCTTCGACCCGCTGTCGAGGACTTGCCGCTTCATGCTGACCGAGGAGGCGCACCACATGTTCGTGGGCGAGGTCGGCATCATGCGCATCGTCCAGCGGGCCTGCGAGCTCATGCGAGAGCACAAGACGGACGACCTCCGGAAGCACGGCGCCATCGACCTGCCGACCATCCAGCGGTATCTCAACTTCCACTGCTCGGTCTCGCTCGACCTCTTCGGCTCGGAGGTGTCGACGAATGCCGCCAACTTCTACACCACGGGGCTCAAGGGCCGGTTCGAGGAGACCAAGAAGCAGGATGACCACCACCTCAAGGAGGCGACCTACACGATGGCCGAGCTCGAGGGCGAGCGCATCGTGACACGCGAGGAGGGGGCGCTCGTCTCGCTCAACGAGCGCCTGCGCGACGACTATGTCGCCGACTGCGCCCGCGGCGTGGCTCGCTGGAACGAGGTCATCAAGAAGCACGGCATCGACTTCGAGCTCAGGCTGCCGCACCGGGCCTTCCACCGCGCCATCGGCATGTTCTCCGAGGTTCGTGTCTCGCCTGACGGGCAGGTTGTGAGCCAAGCCGAGTGGGACGCGCGGCATCACGAGTGGCTGCCGACCGAGGACGACAAGGCGTATATCCAGAGCCTCATGCAGCCGGTGACCGAGCCCGGTGCGTTCGCCAGCTATATCGCGCCGCCCGCCCGCGGCATCAATGGCCAGCCGATCGAGTTCGAGTACGTCAGGCTCGGGTAGAGGAGGATCATGGCACCCAAGGCGGTCGCTTCCAAAGATCTCGGGCCGCCCCTCGGCATGTACTCGCATGGCATGACCGTGACCGCCGGCGAGATCGTGGTGGTCGCGGGACAGGTGGGCACGAGCCGCTCGGGCCAGCTCCAGGGTCCCGGCGACGTGATCGCCCAGACCAAGCAAGCCTTCGAGAATGTCCGTGCTGTGGTCGCGGCGGCCGGGTGCGGGATGACCGACGTGGTGCGCTTCCAGACCTTCCTCACCCATGCCGCCGACATCGAGGGCTTCATGCAGGCGCGCCGCGAGATCTTCCCGCGCTACTATCCGGGCGGCGTGTACCCGCCGAACACGCTCCTGGTCGTCTCCCGGCTGGTGCAGCCGGAGCTGCTCGTCGAGATCGAGGCGATGGCGGTGAAGCCCGCGAAGACGGCCGCGCCGCCGCGCCGGCTGTCCAAGCCAGCCACGCGCGTCCGCACCAGGCGCCGGCGCTAAGCGCGCACGTCAGCGCGAGGGAGAGGGAGGGGACATGGCAGTCCTACCGCTTCAGGTGCCCGACCGATTCAACGCTGCCACGTTCTTCGTGGATCGCCACGTCGACGAGGGCCGCGGCGGCAAGACGGCCTTCTTCTGCGAGGACACCGAGCTCACCTACGGTCAGCTCCAGGAGATGGTCAACCGCGCGGGCAATGCGCTGCGCGACCTGGGCGTGGAGGCCGAACAGCGCGTGCTCTGCCTGCTGCTGGACACGCCCGCCTTCCTCGCCACGTTCTGGGGCGCGATCAAGATCGGTGCCGTGCCCATCCCCGTGAACACCATGATGCGGGCGCCGGACTATCGCTATTTCCTCGACGACAGCCGCGCCAAGGTGGCCGTCATCTCGGAGCCGCTGCTGGCCGAGGCCGGTCCCATCCTCTCCCAGGCCCGGCATCTCAAGCACGTGGTGGTCGTGGGCAAGACCAGCGGCTCACAGATCGGCTTCGATGCTTGGCTCGGCCGCGCCGGAGCCTCGCTCCAGGCCGCGGAGACATCCAAGGACGACGCCTGCTTCTGGCTCTATTCCTCGGGCTCGACGGGATTCCCCAAGGGCGCCGTCCACCTCCAGCACGACATGGTCGTGTGCTCGGATACGTACGCCCTCCAGGTGCTGGGCATCACGGCGGACGATCGAACCTTCTCGGCGGCCAAGCTCTTCTTTGCCTACGGCCTCGGCAACAACATGTACTTCCCGATGCGCGTGGGCGCGCAGGCCGTGCTCTACCCGCACCGGCCGCTGCCCGAGGCCATGTTCGAGGTCATACACCGGTACCGGCCCACGATCTTCTTCGGGGTGCCGACGCTCTATGCCGCGATGCTGCAGATCAAGGAAGCCGAGACACGCTGGGACCTGTCCTCGGTCCGCCGCTGCGTGTCGGCCGGTGAGGCGCTGCCAGAGGATCTCTACAAGCGGTGGCGCGACCGCTTCGGCGTCGAGATTCTCGACGGCATCGGCACGACCGAGATCCTCCACATCTTCCTCTCGAACCGGCCCGGCCAGGCGCGGCCGGGCTCGACTGGGCTGGCGGTGCCGGGTTACGAGGCACGAATCGTGGACGACGAGGGGCGGGCCGTGCCGCAGGGCGAGATCGGCAACCTGCAGGTCAAGGGCGACTCGACCATGGCCTATTACTGGAACCAGCACGAGAAGACCAAGGCCACGCTCTTTGGCAACTGGATCCAGACGGGCGACAAGTACTACCAGGACAACGACAGCTACTTCTGGTACTGCGGCCGCGCCGACGACATGCTGAAGGTGGGGGGCATCTGGGTCTCGCCGATCGAGGTGGAGAACACCCTCGTGGGCCATGCGGCGGTCCTCGAGGCCGCCGTGGTCGGCCACGAGGACACGGACCGGCTCGTCAAGCCCAAGGCCTTCGTCGTGCTCAAGGATGGCCACACGGCAGCGCCGGGCCTGGAGGACGAACTCAAGGGCTTCGTCAAGGACAAGCTCGCCCCCTACAAGTACCCACGCTGGATCGAATTCGTCTCGGCGCTCCCGAAGACGGCAACGGGCAAGATCCAGCGCTTCAAGCTGCGATAAGCGCAGAGCTGTTCCCCACCCGGACCGTCGCCGACTCCCGCTAGCGTCCTTCCAGCCGCGCGAGAAGACGCCGAAGCCGTACCGGCCATCGCAGCCCGTACGACGCGGGAGCCACGACGAAAGAGCCGCTGTCCCCGCGGCGGAGAGCCATGGGGACGTCGGCCGAAAGAGTCTCCATGAAGGCTTGGGCCAGCGCGGTGGCCAGTTCCGGGAAGCCGAGACGCTTCGCCATGTCCACGCAGAGGTGCAGGGACGCGCTCGCCTGGTCTCGCCGCCGTGCGGCATCGGCGCAGTAGAGCGCGCCCAGATCCAGGTGATCCTCGAGCTCGTTGGCGAGGCGCACGAGGAGCACGTCGCGCTCTCGGGAATCCAGCGCCTCGAGGCGCTCGTGAATCTTCGGAATGGTGTCAGGCTGCCACCTGAACGACGTGTACCGGCCGACGAGCCCCTCCACCTCCGGACCCACGGCATCCCGCAGCCGTTCGCGCTTCCCGGGAGCAGCTCCGCTCCAGCCGTTTCCGAACTCGCCCTGGCTGTAGGCGGCATGGAGCAGGCCGGCCGCCACGAGGGACGCCCGGGCGTGTATCGAGGCGAGGATGCTTGCCGTGCCGACCACGTGAGCCAGGAACGGCTTGCCGGAGCCGCGGTAGCGGCCCGTGAAGAGCGCCAGCGCCAACTCGTACGCGACGCGGATGCACTCAATGTCCGCGGCGGAATAGCCAGCCTCGCGTAGTTCCGCGTAGAGCTGGAGGTTCGTCTGGGCATAACTGGCCTTAGCCATCGCGCCGGCGATCCCCGTTCCCTTGGCCGTTCTCAGGACGGCTGAGCCACCTCGGTCGAAGCCGTGTCGTCATCTCCGCTACACAGAATCTCTTTCGTGTCGACGCGAGCGGCTCCGACCCAACAGACTCGTGAGCGTCTGCTCCAGTGGAACGACGACACGTTGCCCGACCAGACCTCCGACCCGCCAGCCGAGGAGCCGCCGAAGCCGCTGCGTCGACAGAGGTAGCCGAAGCGCCGCCTGGCGATAATCCGTCAACCACTCGAGCTGCACCGACCGGCGGGCGTCCTCATTCAGCGCCCACTTCTGGTCGAAGTACTCGAGCGAGGCCCGGTTCCACCGCTCGCTCCAGCGCCTGAGGAAGAAAGGCAAGTCTGACCAGGCGAGCGGTGGAGGCGCCATCCAGGTCACGACGGCGGCCGGCTCGAAGTAGATCGGGCCTCCGGCCTGCCGGATGGTCATGCAGAGATCCAGGTGCTCGTGGACGCTCAGCAGACGCTCGTCGAGCGGGCCGACGCGCTCGAAGGCCTCCATCCGAACTAGCATGCAATGGAACTCGATCAGCTCGGCAGGCGCTCGTGTGACCGAGGCGCGGATGTCGGCCCATCGCTTGCCCACCATCCGATGCCGGTCCCAGAGACGACGGCGGCCAGCCTCTTCGAGCACGTGGCAATCCCCACCTGCCATGTGGACGATCTCCAGTTCAGGGGGGCCGATACAATAGAGTGGCCCGACGGCCCAGGCGCCGGTTTCCTCGGCGCATGCCACGAGCGCGTCGAGCCATCCCGGCGTGACCAGCACGTCATTGTCGATGAACACGACATACTTCGTCCGCACGATACTTGCAGCGAGGTTGCGAGCTTCATTAGGTGACAAGTAGTGATCAGTGCGGACCAGATCGAATCCATGCTTCCGAGCCTGGCCTTCCAGGTATTGGCGGATGTGCCTCGGTGACCCGCCGTCGACGTAAAGCAGGCGGGGCGGCGGCGTGGTCGCTGTATACATGCGCTCCAGCGCCTGGCTGGTGAAGCTGAATCGCTCCCGCGGTACGACGGCGATCGTGACTAACCCTTCGCTCATACGGCCTCCATGTGCGCCTCCCAGTGGAATGCTTGTAGCATAGCCCACCCTGAGCCGGAAATCAGCCACCGGACTCGGGGCTCTGTATTCCTCAAGTCGTGCTGTGCAGAACCCGGGATCGGGGAAGGCTCGCCCGCCCCGCGCCCAGCGGACCGACCGTCCGATGTCACTGACCGTCGGAGCTCATCCCCGCGTCTGCAAGAGCCCGGATCTCAGGCAACAGGGGATCGACGAAACGCAATCGCTGAAGCCGAACTTTCGGATGTCTCGTGCGCTGAGCGGCTCCACTGCCAGTACGGTCCTCGGGCAGCGTCCGGACCGGTCGCCCGGCGCCAAGCCGTCATGTGCCGCCTTGCGCCGGAGGGACTCACGCTGCCCGAGCCGACGCTACTGGTTGACGATGTCGTTTTTCATTCCGGCGAGGGCGCCCAGGAGGTCGGTCTTCTCCTGCGCGCCCACCTTGAACTTGTCCAGGCTCTTCACCAAGTCCTCGACCAGCGCGTTGAGCTCCGCCTCCCTGATGCTCATGCCCCGGTGCGCGTCCTTCATGTTCTTGCCCGTATAGGCGCACGGGCCACCCGAAGCCTGACAGATCTGATCCACCAGCATCGTCTTGAGCCGCGGGATGTTCGCGTTGGCGAAGCGCCCGTTGATCCGCGAGTCAGCGGCCACGCTGGCGATGAAGTCGTCCACCACGGCCGTGATGGCAGGCTTGCCGCCGAGCCTGTCATAAAGGGATGTCTTCTCCATGGCCATCTTGTCGCCGCAGCCGGCCGCCACCACGGCCACCACCACCATAGTCCAGACAGTCGCGCGCCACTTCATGGCTAGTCCTCCCTCGGTACAGTAGTTGCGGTCCACGCCCTCATATCGCCATTACGGATGGACCGCGCCGCGTGGATGTTATTGACCCACGCTCGGTTGGCTGATAGTGAATACGGCGATATGCCGTCCGCCGGCTCTGACTCTCCTGTCGCGCTGATCGCTCGCATCGCCCAGGGCGATCGCGATGCCTTTGGCCGCTTCTACGACGCCTTCGCCGGATTGGTCCTGGGCCTCATTCGCCGGGTCCTGCGCGATTCGGCCGCGTCGGAGGAGGTCTTGCAGGAGGTCTTCTGGCAGGTGTGGCAGGAGGCGGGCCGCTACGACCCGCGACGCGGCACCCCGGAGGCCTGGCTGGTGATGCGGGCGAAAACTCGGGCAATCGATAGACTGCGCGCCATACGTAGAAGAGAAAAGACGTTTGTGGCGCCCGTGGATGATGCGGTGACCAGGTCGGGCGAGGAGCCGGGCGAGAACCCCGGCGTGGCCGCCGAGACCCGGGGACTCGTGCGCTCGGCGCTGGACGCGCTGCCCGAAGCGCAGCGCCTCGTCGTGGAGCTGGCCTTCTTCGACGGGCTGACCCAGTCGGAGATCGCGCGAAAGCTCGGTGAGCCGCTCGGCACGGTCAAGACGCGAGCGCGGCTGGGGCTCGAGCGCCTGCGGACCTTGGTGAGGCGAGAGGGACAGGCAGCACGATGAATCACGACGAGATCATCGAGCTGGCGGCCGGTTACGCGCTTGGCACGCTCGATCCCGAGGATCGCGAGCGATTCGACGCCTTGCTGGACGCTGGAAACACCGAGGCGATCGGCGCCCTGCGCGAGTTCCAGGCGACGCTGACGGACCTGGCGGCCGAGGGCCCCGTGACGCCCTCTGCCGGCGTCAAGGCCGCGCTCATGGCGCGCATCGACGCCGATGGCCGGACGCGGGATGCCGTCGTGCGAACGATCGCGACGCCCCGGCCCGAGCGGCCTCGGTGGTCCGTCTGGACCATGGCCCTCACGGGAGCCATGGCCGCCGGCATCGCCGCCATTGCGGTAGGGCTCGCCGTGTCCGCCGCCTATGATCGCCGCATCGCCCAGCTCCAGCAGGAGGCCGCGGCGCTCAAGCAGGAGCTCAGCCGGCAGCAGTCGCTGCTCTCGATCCTGAACGACCCGGCGACCAAGATGATCTCGCTGGGCGCCCTTGAGCCCGCCCCGGGCGCCAGGGCCCGCATGGTCTGGCACGCGACGGCGGGCGGGCTTCTCGTGGTCGAGGGGATGCCGCCGGCCTCGCCGGGCAAGGCCTATGAGCTCTGGGCGATCCCGCCAGGCGGTAGCCCGATCCCGGCAGGCATGTTCACGGTTGACGCCAACGGAGCCGGGATGCTCCGCGTGAGCCCGCCCGCCTCGGGAACCGACGTCGAGACCTTCGCGGTGACGATGGAGCCGGCGGCCGGCGTTCCCGCTCCCACGGGCATGATGTACCTCGCGGGAAAGCTCTAGTCGGGGTCAGGTCTTGCAACACAACATTCGGAGTCGTGGTACTCCGCGCCAGGATGTCGTAATAGAAGACCTGACCCTAACGCGCTCTCGCGGCGTGGAGCACCGCGATCACGGTCATGGCGTCCTTGATCTCTCCGCGCTCGACCATCCGCAGCGCGTCGATGAACGGGAACTCGCGCCGCTCGATGAACTCCGTGTGGTCCGCAGGCCGCGAGGTC